>Ga0101941_1000131_pt1 | contig 189120 bp, 175 predicted proteins | sample DewCreD2012metaG_3_FD_75242 | JGI IMG/M metagenome (GOLD analysis project Ga0101941, IMG submission 75242) | Hot spring sediment bacterial and archeal communities from British Columbia, Canada, to study Microbial Dark Matter (Phase II) - Dewar... ... | reverse complement strand
ATAGCTTCGATCAGGTTACCTATGTGAAAATTCAGATGGTGCCTAAATCCCATTACAACAACGTCCGCGTGCTCTCAACGGGAATAGACTCCTTCTCAGATAAGCATATCGTATCTGAAGCTGCAGTAATCCGTACTATGGGAACAAGTACGAAACGCAACGCCATGAAAGGCTATCCCATCTTTCAGAAGGCGAGAGAATGGGTGCAGATGGCCTACCACGGTCTGGGTCAAGCTCATCTGCAGCATTATTGGAACGAGTACTGCTGGAGAATTAACACCAGACTACGCAATGCTCCACTGTTCGAGTCGATGCTCAGGCTATGCGCCACAACGCCATCTACAACCTATGTCGAGCTGGCACAAGCAAGTTGAATCCGCAGAGCAACGAGTCCTACCAGATGATCCATAGAATAGAGCAGTAAGCCATACCAGTGATCCATTGGCCACTAGTCAATCCAAGGCAGTCTGCGAGTGTGATAGAACTGAGTCGTTGGGATATAAGTTAAAAGAAAGCTGTAACACACCCAAAGAAGACGTTAATGGTAAATAACAACTGCATACATAAACTTACCTACATAAACTCTTGCTTGCATAAACTTGCATACATATTCATGATATCGATCATTAATCAACAGTCTCCATTACCGCCTTAAAGAGTAGCTATGGAACGGTATGCTTGCTGTAAAGCGGAATTTCCGTCTGTAGAAAAAGCTGCATAGAGCAATGGGGACTAGTTCAAAAAGACCAATCAGTGGTTTGTTGATCTTGATCTACGACCCTTAAGGATCACCTCCTCTTAGGAAGGTGGTCCTATTTCTTATGCAGCTAGAAGGAGTTTTCCCTTCCATGCAGAAATACTGGAAGTGAATGACATTCAAATAGGAAGTGGAGATGAATGGTGTGAGGTTGAATCGTAGGAGATTGATTATGCTTTTTGTATTAATGATGATGGTTATACTTCCTGTGGGCGCACTGGCGGATGATTGTGGCTGTGGCGTTGTACAGTTAGAGGGCGCGGAGAAGAATAAGATTGTTGCAGAGGTTTTGAAGAATGACGATTTTAAACAACTCAAAAAATCGAGTATGGCTGAGGGCTATGTATGGAATGGGGTTAGTGAAGCGCAGGTTGTTAGAACACCAGGGGGCGATATTCTAATTGCTATTCCAGTTACTTCGCCAGCAGGAGAAAGTTATGCAATCGTACATGCTCTAGGTGTAGAAGGTTTTTATCTTATACCTGCATCAGAGTAAGATAGGCTGTCCTATGAATCCAAAAAAACAGATGCTCATAGATAATTGAGCACCTGTTTTTTATGTTTTATATAAAGATAATGCTAAGAATAGGGTACATCGAATATAGATTTATGGTAAGGTCAGTATAGTGAACAGAATGAGAGGGTGGTAAATATATGGAACTATTAATTGGTATTGGTATTATTGTAGTCTTGGGGATCTATGTGATTTCCGTATATAATGCGTTAATTAAGCTACGAAACTGGGTGAAGGAGTCCTGGAGTCAGATAGATGTACAATTAAAACGTCGACATGACTTGATTCCGAATCTGGTAGATACGGTTAAAGGTTATGCCAAGCATGAGCGCGAGACACTGGACCAGGTCGTACAGGCACGTAACCAGCTGATTAGTGGTTCTCCTCAAGAACGGATGGATGCGGATAATCAGATTGAGACAGCATTGAAGTCGATTTTTGCTCTAAGTGAGGCTTATCCTGATTTGAAGGCAAATCAGAATTTCTTGAACCTGCAGGAGGAGCTATCGAATACGGAGAACAAGGTTGCTTACTCCAGACAGCTATACAACAAAACGGTAGCTGATTATAACATTAAGCGAGAGACGTTCCCAGGTAATATATTCGCCAGTATGTTCGGCTTTAGAGCAGAGGAACAGTTGACTACGCCTGAAGCGGAGAAAGTGGTTCCCAAAGTGTCCTTCTAAATTAATTCGATGAACGTCAATTCCAGTAAGGAGATCGACTATGTTATATAAACAAATCGAACAGAATAAGAAGAAAACGATACTATTGGTTTTATTGTTTACGATACTAGTGCTTGCTGTGGGAAGTGCTTTTGGATATCTAATGAATGGTGATCTGCTTATCGGATTAGTGATTGCTGCCGTTATCATGCTCTTCTACTTACCGATTACTTACATGTCCGCTAATGCTCAAGTGTTGAAGATGTCGGGCGCTAAGCCTATTGAGCATAAGGATAATCCAGCACTGTTTAATATGGTGGAGAATCTGGCACTGGCAGCTCGAATTCCTACACCTAAAATTTATATTATTGAGGATCCTGCACTGAACGCCTTTGCATCGGGCATCAAGCCTGAGAAAGGTGTAGTCGCATTCACGACAGGTCTTCTAAGTGAGCTGAACCGCGAGGAGCTCGAGGCTGTAGCAGCCCACGAGATCGGGCATATTCGCAATTACGACATACGCTTAATGACCATATGTATTGCACTTGTTGGTGTAATTGCGCTGCTCGCTCATATTGGAACACGTATGTTATTTGTACGAAGGGGGGGCGGTAATAGGAAGACACATCCCGCTCTTATGATCATCGCACTTGTGTTAGTTATTCTATCTCCATTTGCGGCTAGATTCGTTCAGCTCGCTGTTTCTCGTAATCGCGAATATTTGGCAGATGCATCTGCTGTTGAACTAACACGTAACTCGATGGGTATGAGGAATGCATTGGCGAAGATCGGCAAACATTCGTTAGATGTACAGAATGCCAAGGAAGCCACGGCTTCAATGTATATATCAAATCCATTCCGAAGAGATCGCAAGAAGACGAGCTGGTTTTCCACACATCCCACAATAGAAAGTCGAATAGAACGCTTAGAACGCATGTAAGAAGATTTATAAATAATCAATCGCTAAATATATAAGTCTATTAAGGTGAACCTCAGGGTTCACTTTTTTTACGCCTTAATCGACAATTAGATACAAAACGTTACAAATTAACACCATTTACCAATTAATATGTTTAATGTACAATCATATTATTACACAAACCTATTCTTTTTTTTTATTTTGCGGAATTAGAGAGAGAATGGAAAACTGGAGGAGAGAAAAGCATGAAATTTGTTATTAGATTAACCTTACTACTCGTAATTGCGTGGGCTATTATTCCTTCATCATTGATATTAGCAGCAGAAGGAGACCCTGTGGTTACTGAAGGTATACCCGGTTATGGGACAACCATTCTAAGAAATAGTGATTTTGAGTTCGCTTCCAATGATACAATTTGGAGCAAGTGGTCAGCGGTGAATCATGATAATATACAAATTGTAGAATCGCCAGTAAGTTCTGGAAACCAAGCCTATCGAATTATAGAAGAGGACCTACCCGAAAATTATGCTATTTCTGGTATTCATCAAACCGTACCTATTCGTCCGAATGAATGGTACACATTAAAGGCCGATATATTAGTACAGGCACTTGATGAAAACCCGCCATTATCCCATTATAAGTACAACTCCCTAGTTACCTTGCAAATCACCTTCCTTGATGAAAACCGTCAAGTTATCCCAAAAAAATCCAAATTTATTGATGTTAATATACCTTCGGTAACTTATAATACAAAAAGTATCTCAGGTATATCTCCCCCTGAGGCTAAGTATGCCAAGGTGGATGTCCATCTAAAAGGCAGAGTTGCTGCCGGTGGTGGTGGGACTGTATACGTAGACAATCTAGAGCTTATGTATGATTGGGCTCCTAGATTTCTTCATCATGTAGCTGGGAAGACGGATTCAACGATCAGCCTTGCATGGACCGCACCCTCGGATATTAGCGTAATTGATGAATACCAAATTTATCGAATTGTTGAGACTGTTGTTAATGGAAGCATTGTTCGAAACGAAGAAATCATCGATACTACAGAAACTCCATCTTACACTGTCACAGGTCTAGAACCAACAACCGCATATACGTTTATAGTTAAGGCAAAAACAATAAACGGGTATGTCTCGATCCCTAGCAATGAATGGAGAGTCGCTACAGGCGCAATTAGTGGATACACAACCATCATGCCACTCGGAGCATCAATGACTGATGGCTATAATGTTCTTGGTGGATTTAGATCTCCATTAAGGAGTGCTCTAGATAATTTAAAGGTAGACTTTGTAGGCTCATTATCTAACAATGCACCAGCCTCTCTAATCGATCGTGAGCATGAAGGTCATACAGGCTTCAGAGCCGATCAAATAGCTAATCAATTAATTGATCAGCAGGTTCTAGTGTATGAGCCAGATATCGTCCTTCTATTCGCCGGGACTAATGATATGTTCGATGCTAATCAGGCCTTAACAGCTCACGATGATATTGAGCTAATCTTATCTAAGATCACAAGTCAATTACCGGATACTCATGTTATTGTATCGTCGTTAACACGAATACACTCGGATACCACAATGTATGACCCCCGAGTGATCGCTCATAATAACGAACTTGTTCAAGTTGTCCAATCTTATATATCACAGAATAAGAATGTAAGCTTTGTCGACATGTACCCAATGATCACTGAAGAATATTTTCCGTCACCATTAGTTGATCCTGCAAGTGATTTAATTCATCCGAACGTCGCTGGATTTAATATGATGTCCATAGTTTGGCATGATGCAGTACATGCTATTATTACGGAGGATAGTGCGGGGAGGAATCCGACGGTGCCAACTAATTTGCAATATACCTTTGAGGATAATAATGATGTTACCTTGACATGGAATAGTTCGACCGACAACGTCGGAGTTACTGGGTATAAGGTAAGAATAAACGAAACAGATTATATGACTACCGACAACGAGTATTCCTTGTTAGCTCTTGAGCCGGATACAGAATACACATTCCATGTGACCGCGATTGATGCTGCAGGCAATGAATCAGGCTCAAGTAACGAGTTAACCTTCATAACTGAACCGGAGATAGATATAGTAGCTCCTTCAGCCACAACCCTCGAAGCCACTGCACTTACGCAAACGAAGGTTCTTCTCAGCTGGACTGAAGCTACAGATAATATAGGAGTAACGAAATATATCATTAATCAAGATGGTAGTTATTTAGGTGAGTTAGATGGTGACTCACTCGCAGCAAGTATATCAGGCTTAACTGCTGGAAGTACGAGTACATTTACAGTCATTGCTAAGGACGCTGCAGGCAATGAATCGATCCCTAGCCTTGAAGTATCCGTAACAACTATGGCTCATAATCCTGAAGATACGGAAGCTCCTTCAGCTCCAATGCAATTAGAAGCATCTGAGATTACTTCTACAACAATTAATTTCACTTGGGCTGAAGCTGAAGATAATGTCGGAGTAACGAATTACCTACTATATTTGAACGGGGAATACGTTGTTAGTGCTGCTGAAGCTGGAACATATATGCTATCAGGATTAACACCAGAGACTGGATATACATTTACTGTTACTGCTGTTGATGCTGCTGGCAATGAATCAGCTTCAAGCAGCCCATTGATTGAGACGACATTAGCGCAAGGGGATATAGTAGCCCCCACAACGCCATTAGGTCTTGTAACATCCAATATAACGTCCACATCTGTTCATCTCGATTGGACTGAAGCTACAGACAATGTTGGTGTTACTGGCTACAAGGTGAATATGAATGGAACAGATTTCATAGTTACGGAGAATGAATTCAACCCGATAGATCTAGAACCAGAAACGGAATACACGATTCAAGTCATCGCAGTTGATGCTGCCGGCAACGAATCATCTCCGAGCAATGTAGTTACAGTAACTACTTTATCTGAAGGTAATAGTAGTCTCAAACAGCCGACAAATCTTCGTGGTGGGACAATAACAACTACATCGGTCAATCTGATATGGGACGCTTCAGCAGATCAGGTAGGAGCCACCTATTATACCGTCTATATAAACAATGAGCTTCATCAATCGAACATAACGGCTACAACGTTTACGGTTACTGGATTACAGCCTAGTACTAGCTATACATTTAAGGTAACAGCTACCGATAGTAGAGGCATTCCTTCTCCAGCCAGCACGGATTTCAATTATTCAACAGACAGCGAACCAATAAATAATGGTAACCACAATAATACAGATCCTGGCGGTGTTCCATTCACAGCTCCGACTCCTCCCATTGTTCTAAATGATTCTATGGAATATATCGCTGCAGATGGTATTACTAAACTACGTTATGTGCCAAACCGCCAGAAGGCATTAAATTCATTAAACAGCGATAACCAAGCCTTATTGCTCGACATATCTAGTGATAAGCACTTCGATCAACTAGAGTTAGAGCTGTCAGGTGAGATAATAAAACTAGCTTTTACTGAGAAGAAATCAATCATTATCCAACTGGGCGATATTAAATTGCAGCTACCTGCTGACTTCTTAGAGCTGGCTGTCAACGATACGCTTACCTTCAAAGTTAATATTATTCCGAAGTCTAGCAGTGATTCATTACTAGAACAGTTTCTTACACCTCTATCGATGGGCTATGATCTTGAACTTATGATCAATAATAAGGTTGTCTCAGTCTTTGACCAGCCGATTGAATTGACCATTACTCCAACAGATGAAGGAAACTTGAATAATGCTGGAATTCACCTCTATGACCCAATCACCTCGACGTGGTCTTATGTAGGAGGAAGGCTCGTGGATGACGGAAAAGTGTCAGCTTTATTGCCTCACTTCTCCCGATATGCACTACTTGAGAGCACTCGAACCTTCACCGATATTACTAGCCACTGGGCACGACTAGATATTGAAGCTCTGGCGGCAAGGCAGATCATCAGTGGGATGACTGCAGATTTATTCGAACCAGCTGGAGATGTCACTCGAGCTCAGTTTGCAGCTATGCTATCTAGGGCACTCCGGCTAGAAGCGACTGAAGAGACCCTGCCATTCTACGATGTGCAAGAAGGTAGCTGGTATTACTCCAACGTGAGTGCCGCGTATCAAGCAAAGATAGTAAGTGGTGTTGCTCCAGATCAGTTCGCTCCAGATGAGACCATAACTCGGGAGCAGATGGCGGTTATGATCATCAATGCCTATCTGTTCAACACTGGCGAAACACTGGACCAGCTTGAGAATAGTAGTGAAACACTAGTCTATACAGACGTTGAGCAAATCAGTAGCTGGGCTCTACCTTACATCGGAGCGGCATCTGAGATGAAGCTGATATTCGGTGCAGAAGGTGCATTCCAACCTAAGAACGATGCTGATCGATCCCATGCAGCGGCGATGATTTACCGATTAATCAAGCTTCTTGATACTAAATTCTAATAACGAACACCACGTTACATAACGTAACGTGGTGTTCTATTAAATGACACAGTTATTCGTCCGTCCCAGAATAAGAGACATAAGTTTTCAGACTGTTGAGAAAGTCTAGTGTTGGAGAGATGGAGAGTGAAATATTGGTTTGCATGTGCGTTTGAGCTGAGCAAGACAATGTTTCACTCGGAATCCGATCAACTGACTTTCTCGAAAGTCTGCAGTTTTATAGCTTTATTTGACGCATATAATCATATGGGACAGAGAAATGTATTGACTTGTTACGAATCGTATCATAAGATCAAATAAGATACATAATGTATTTATTTCGAGATAAGGTGTGGTGTGAAACTATGGAAAAAGTAATGAGAATCGGTATTGTGGGAACAGGATTAATTGCTCGTGGTTTAACAATGGCTCTTCAGAATGAGCCTGATCTAGCGTTGACTAGTATATTGACTCGGAGAGAATTGGATACGATGTCCGATCATCCAAGCAGTGAGCTCCTGACCAATTCTGTAGATGAATTTATTGAGAATGCTGACATGATTGTAGAATGCAGCGGTGATGTTGTTTATGGAACAGACGTCATTGCACAAGCCATTAAAGCGGACTTACCAGTAGTTACTATGAATGCAGAGCTTCAGGTAACAACGGGATCTTATTTTGCTAGATTAGGATTTATTACAGAGGCAGAGGGTGACCAGCCAGGCTGCCTGGCAGCGTTAGCGGAGAATGTGGTCGCAATGGGCTTTCAGCCAATGGTTTACGGTAATATCAAAGGCTTCTTGAATACAAATCCAGCACAGGAGGATATGGCATTCTGGTCGAATCGTAACGGCACCAGCCTACGGATGACGACATCCTTTACAGATGGGACCAAGGTTCAGATCGAACAGGTATTAGTTGCTAATGGTCTAGGAGCTGGCATAGCTGTGGAGGGTCTGCTCGGTGTTGAAGCTGAGGATGCCCATTCCGGTGGGGTCGTCCTAGCTGAACAAGCGGAGTTACATGGTATGGCAATTAGTGATTATATTCTATCACCTAAAGCACCGGCGGGCGTATTCATTACAGCCAAGCATGATGAACGACAGCAGGATGCACTTCGCTACTACAAGATGGGAATGGGTCCTTATTATACAATGCTCGTTAATTACCATCTATGTCATTTGGAAATTCTCAAGACAATCCGAAGAGTTAAACAGGGCGGAGGGATTTTGTTAAACAACAGCATTGAACCTACATATAGCGTAGCTGCTGTCGCGAAACGTGAACTACACCCTGGAGAGATGATAGATCGTGGTATTGGAAGCTTTCAGGTTAGAGGGATTGCTGTACAGATTTCTGATAACAAGAACCATGTACCTATTGGTCTGCTATCTGATGCCATCGTCATTCGTTCGGTACAAGAAGGCCAGCAGCTGACCTTCGATGATGTTAGGCTTCCGCAAAGCTTGGCAGTAAAGGCATGGATGGAAGTTAGTGAGAATACATCGTACTATCAAGCGATATAGGATTGGTCGGAGGTAAGCACATGAAGGACTATGATTATGTCATTATTGGCGCTGGAATTATGGGTCTAACCATTGCGCGAGAGCTGAGCATGAGGTTTCCGGACCGTAAAATATGTGTGCTCGAGAAGGAAGCAGATGTTGCCTTCCATTCTAGCGGGAGGAATAGTGGTGTTCTGCATGCAGGCTTCTATTACACGGCTGACAGCTTAAAAGCCAAATTCACAAGAGAAGGTAATGAAGCTCTAACGTTATATTGTGAGGAGCATCATCTAAAAATTAATAAATGCGGTAAGGTTGTAGTGGCAACAAATGAAGATGAGCTTAAAGGGCTGTATGAATTGAAAAAAAGGGCGAATCGTAACGGTGTGGAGCTGCAGTGGGTGAATGAGGCTCAGCTAAATGCCATCGACCCTAATGTGCGAACATACCAACGAGCGTTATATTCACCTTCGACGTCCACGGTTGATCCCGTGGAGGTATGCCACAAGATCAGGGACGAAGTTTCCAAGAACGGTGTAGATTTTCTATTCAATTGCCCTTACAAGTCAGTTAAAGATAGTGTGGTTTATGCCGGGGATGAGGCAATACGATTTGGATATTTGGTCAATGCTGCGGGTTTATATGCGGACCACATAGCTCATGAAGCGGGTTTTGGATTAAATTACACCATCATTCCCTTTAAGGGTATGTATCTCAAGTATAAGAAGAATAAAACCGATGTGCTAACGAACATCTATCCAGTGCCTAACTTGAATAATCCCTTTCTTGGTGTTCACTTTACGAAAACTGTAGATGGATCGATTAAGATTGGACCAACAGCCATACCGGCATTCTGGAGGGAGAATTATAAGGGGTTTCAGAATTTTAAGCTTCGTGAGTGTGCTCGTATTCTAGGTTATCAGTCCAAGCTTCTACTCACCAATGCCTTTGGCTTCAGAACGTTAGCCTTTGAGGAAATGAGAAAATATCTGAAATCGTACTTCATCAACCTTTCCTTAGGCATGGTCAAGAATATCGACAAGGAAGGCTTCGGTGATTTTCTAAGACCAGGTATCCGGGCTCAATTATTGAACAAACAGACGCTGGAGCTTGTACAGGATTTTGTCATTGAGGGAGATAACAAATCTATGCACGTTCTGAATGCAGTCTCACCGGCTTTCACGTGTTCATTTCCCTTCGCTCGTCATGTAGTGGATACCATTTGTGATAAACAAGGAGGTCAGAAAATTGAAGCTAGTTGAGACAAAAATTAAAGGTGTACTGGTTATTGAACCAGATGTTTATGGCGATTCACGTGGGTTTTTTATGGAAAGCTATAATAGACAGAAGTTTCGCGAGATGGGCTTGGAGCATGATTTGGTGCAGGATAATCATTCTTTATCTGTTCAAGCGGGGGTAATCCGAGGCTTGCATTATCAGAGCCACCCCAAGGCCCAGAGTAAAATTGTCAGAGTATTAACAGGGGCGATTTACGATGTAGCCGTGGATCTTCGCAGGGCATCACCAACATATGGAGAATGGGTCGCTGCAGTTCTAACTGAAGATAACAAAAGACAGCTGCTAGTTCCAAAAGGATTTGCCCATGGCTTCTGTACCTTGGTTCCTAACACGCAGGTCATGTATAAGGTTGATGAGTATTATTCACTTGAGAATGATTGTGGTCTCCTATGGAATGATCCTGACCTGAATATTGATTGGCCAACGAAGGATCCCATTCTCTCGGACAAAGATAAGAGGCAGCCAGCGTTCAAAGAATTACAACAAAATATAGAATTTATGGAGGGTGTATCATGATCAAAACTGTATTAGTTACAGGTGCAGGAGGATATATTGGAAGTGTGCTGGTTCCTAAGCTATTATCCAAGGGGTATAAGGTAAAAGCGATTGATCGTTTTTTCTTTGGCATGGATAAGCTTGAGAGTCATGAGAATTTAACTTTCATTAAGGAAGACACTAGACGATTGAAGGAAGAATACTTCCAAGACGTTGATGCGGTCATCGATTTAGTGGCAATCTCCAATGATCCAAGTGGAGAGGTATTCCAAGAGGCGACTTATCAAATTAATCATCTCTCTCGGATTAATACGGCCCGTATCGCCAAACGATTAGGTGTACAACGTTATATATTACCTTCATCCTGCAGTATATATGGATTTCAAGAGACCGGAGTCATTGTAGATGAACAGGCAGCTACAAATCCTCTAACCACTTATGCGAAAGCGAACGAGCTAGCTGAGTTAGATATTCTTCCACTTGCAGATTCAGAGTTTACAGCTGTCGTGATGAGACAAGCGACAGTATTCGGATATTCCCCGAGAATGCGATTTGATCTTGCCATTAATGGAATGACCTATGGAGCTTGGGAGACGGGTGTTATTCCATTAATGCGAGATGGTAGTCAATGGAGACCCATGGTACACGTTCAAGATACGACAGATGTGATGTGTTTGCTTCTTGAGGCGGATGAAGGGAAAATTAATGGCCAAATCTTCAATGTAGGCTCACATAATTATCAATTAGGGCAGCTTGCTGAGGAAATTGTGAAGGCATTGCCGATTGATGTGAATATAGATTGGTATGGAGATGCAGACCACCGTTCCTATCAAGTCAATTTCGCTAAGATTGAACAAACCTTAGGCTGGAGAGCTAAGCTAACAGCTGCAGACGGTGCATTGGAGATCTATGAGGCTCTAAGTACGGGTAAATTAACCAAGGATGAGCAGTCCATTACCTTAAAATGGTATGAGGATCTAGCCAAATGGCATAAAATTATTAAGGAACGTGAGATGTATGGTGGCATTATTGTAGGGATATAGTTTGAATATCCTAGTTATCTAGGTCTACATGCACGTTTATATTGTGACAAAAATAGACGTATTTTCTTACGTATCGCTGACAACAAACGACATACTATTCTTAACTATTCATATATAATGTGGATATAGGTTTTATAACAGACAGCAAGTGCATAAACATATATCGAGAGTTGATTCAATATGTAGATAAGGTGAGGATGGAGACATGTTAAAGGTCAGTAAGCTGGAGATTGATATTCTGAAACTTGTTGAGCAATTAGGATTGGATCAGAAGAAGATGCTATCATACGTCTTTAAGCAAGATACGCTGAATGTCTCTAGTAAGTGACCAAGGAAATTTAAAGAGAAGCTCCGAAAGGGGCTTTTCTTTATTACCAGACTTAGAAGGAACGAACCGTCAGGATTCAGCGAAATGTAGCAAATTATCCCTTGACAGTGATACATATTGTATCCTATAATTCAGGGTACGCGGGATACATATCGTATCAAAATGGAAGTTGAGTTGATTCTCTTGCCTGATCATTTGATAGAAGTGAGCGAGAATAATAGACACTATATTCGTTTGCAAGTTCCAGGTTTGCATATTACGATACGTATTGTATCAATTAATGGCGGAAGAGTTAAATCATCCCCACTGAATGTCCTTGTTCTTAATATCGGTCCAGGAGGATTACGTTTTATAACTGGCTTGCAGATTCCTGCTAATCGGTCTGTAAGATTGTCGATATTAACCATTCTTTCGGGGATACGCTTTGAGACTGAAGGATATATTGTTTGGCGGAGGACTGTTGAGAATGTATATGAGTACGGAGTCGAGTTTGATATGTCGACCCTGCATCGGTCCTTCCTTATACGATTGTTGAATTACCTGTTTGTAAAGCTATATCCCGAGCACCAGAAGATACACCAATATTATGCTCATATTACTCGCTGCTATCTGGAAGAGCAACGATCAACAATAAATTATACGGTATGAATACGAAAGCGGGGATAAAAATGGATATCAGGAAAATGGCTACTACCATTTGGAAACGATCATGGATTGTCGCTCTAATTACTTTGGTTTGTTGTGTGTCCACTGGGCTGTGCACGTATTATTTAGTCACTCCTATGTATGAGGCTTCTACTAAGCTTATTGTTAATACGGCATCAGTTGAAGAGGGTGTAACCCAGCTAACCTGGGCGGATGTGAATTTGAATATCCAATTGATTGCTACTTACAAAGAATTGATTGCAACATCAGCTATTATGGAAGAGGTGTTGCTGCAGCATCCTCAAATCGATCTTACCGTTGATGAATTGATTGACATGGTGAATGTAAACTCCGTGAATGAGACACAAGTCATGACGGTTATGGTTCAAGATAGCTCTTATGAGAGAGCGGCATTAATTGTGAATTCAATTTCCGAGGTGTTCCAATCAAAGGTCATTGAGCTCATGAATGTCGACAATGTGACAATTCTAAATTTGGCAGATTCGAACGAGCTTGTTTCCCCAGTATGGCCAATACCTATGATGAATATTGCGATTAGCCTTGTTCTATCTCTAATTCTCGGAGTAGGTATTATCTTCTTAATTGAGCATCTGGATGACAGTATTAAGAGCGAAGAAGATGTGGAGATATACCTTGGATTATCTACTCTAGGTTCGATCAATAGGATAGAGAAGAAGGATCTGCCTAAACAACGATCCACTAGATCAGGGAAAAAGGTAGGTGAGAATGTTCATGTCGCGACTAACTAACGAGACGATTCTAATTACGGATATAAACCGGATGTCGAGTGTATCCGAAGCATACCGAGCTCTGCGCACGAACACACAATTCGCTTCAATAGATAAGCCAGCTAGAATGTTATGTGTAACTTCCTGCCAAGAGGGGGAGGGGAAGACCACTACCTGTGCTAATCTGGCAATAACCTATGCTCAGGAGGGAAAACGTACATTAATCATTGATGCTGATCTTCGCAAGTCTACATTACATCAAGCATTTGCTGTACCGAATCAGTTGGGTTTAACTCATTATCTGGTTACTAAGCAATCGTTAGAGAATGTAGCTATTAAAACCTATGTTGATAATCTATGGTTAGTCCCTGCAGGACCGATCCCAATCAATCCAACAGAGCTATTATCCTCAAGCAAGATGGATCAATTGCTGCTAGAGGCGCTAAATCAATTCGATGTAATCATTATCGATACTCCACCAGTTCTATACGTGACTGATGCCCAGATTATTGCTGCTAAATGTGAGGGTGTGCTGCTGGTTATTCGTTCTGGCAAGATCAAAAGAAATGCGCTGATTAAAGCGAAGGGGAAGCTAGAGCATGTAAAGGCAAGAATTATGGGCGTCGTGCTTAACGACAAGAGAAAATCCTCGGAGGATTCAAAATATTATAAATATGCAGGGAGTAGACATTCGAATATGTAGACATATTGGGGATAAGAGGTGGAGTAACCATGGAAGTTATAGAGAATAGGACGGAAATAAAGGTAGCACATAGAAAGGCAAAAACTAAACCGGTTGTTGATGAGCAGCAATATTTATTCGTCAAACGGGTGCTTGATATTATCATGTCGTTTTTTGGACTATTGTTGTTATTACCCGTTTTTACGGTTATCGCCATAGCAATTCTAGTCGAGAATCCAAGAGGGAATGCTATATTTCGACAAGTACGAGTAGGTAAGGACGGAAAGCCTTTTAAGATGTATAAATTTCGATCCATGGAGGTAAATGCAGAACAGAAGCTAGACCAATTGTTAGATTGTAATGAGGTTAGTGGTGCAATGTTCAAGATGAAGAATGATCCAAGGATAACAAGAGTAGGAAAATTCATCCGAAGAACGAGTCTGGACGAGCTTCCTCAGCTGTGGAATGTGCTTCGAGGTCACATGAGCATGGTGGGACCACGACCTCCGCTGCCAAGAGAGGTTCTCGAATACACCCCGTATGAGATGGCTAGATTGTCGGTTATTCCTGGATGCACAGGATTATGGCAGGTTAGCGGAAGGAATAGTCTTGGCTTTGAAGAGATGGTAGAAATGGATTTACAATACATAGCTTGGAGAAGCTTAAGGATGGATTTGCGGATAATAGGAAGAACCTTTATTACTCTAATTGCAAAGAATGGGTATTGAGGATGAAGAAGAATCCGGATGTCTCCATAATCATTTGCACCTACTCAAGAGCTGATCTATTAAGAAGAACCTTGATGTCCTTGGAAAATCTATTGGATATTCATAAAGCTGAAGTCATTATTGTTGATAATAACTCACTTGATCATACGGTAGAGGTAGTTCTGGAGTGTATCGGTAAGCTGAAAGGGAAAGTGAATGTAAGGTATGTCTTTGAACCACGACAAGGCTTATCTGTTGCAAGGAACACGGGAATCAATGAAGCTGTTGCTCCGATTATCGCCTTTCTCGATGATGATGCATTACCTTTCATTAGATGGTTATCTACAGTAACCAATGCATTCCTAAGGTATCCAGAAGCCGCGGCTATTGGAGGGAACATCATACCTGAATTCGCTACAGCTCGACCAGATTGGTTAGGAAAGTCATTAGAATTACCGTATACCATTGTTGATTTAGGTGATCGGGTGCGCCAATATCCGAGGAGGCTATATCCCTACGGCGCGAATATGGCATTCCGACGAGCTGTATTACAGGATATTCTATTTCCTGAGGATCTGGGTCGTAAGGGGCTATCTCTGTTATCAGGTGAAGAGGCTTGGGTTTTCCGAAAACTACGAAAGAAAGGAAAACGGCTCTACTATATTCCCGGGATGACAGTTAGACATCATATTGCTGAGGATCGTCTGACGAAGGAATGGATTAAGCGGCGGTATTATTATCAAGGGGTATCGGTGGCCAAGGAGGGCAAAGGCACGCTATCAATGATACGTATTGTATCGAAAATTGGACTAAAGCTGATCTATATTACTATTCACTCTTGGTTTGCGCAAACCCCTGGACAAAGTCTATTGCACGAATGTCGCAAAGAGAGTATTCGTGGAAGCATAGAGACATTACGTCTTAAAGATGTGGAGCCTACGTATGAATAAACTACAATTCACTAATGGTAATCCGTCTATAGTAATTCCACTCTATATTCTAACTGCTTGTTTATTAGGTTTAATGATACCCTTTCAGCCTATGCTGATGGCTGTAGTTATTACTGGGTTTATGGCATTACTGGGATCGATCTTATATCCAGAGAGAATGAGCTATGTACTCTGTATCTCCACAGTTATATCCATACAATATATTGCTCCCTTCACTATGATGGGCTTCGATTTTCAATCCGTACACAAGATAGGAATTCTCATTCTACTGTTACCTGCGATGATACATTACGGTATACATCGGAAGTTAACCATGCCGATTATTGCATTACTCGGACTGCTAACGATTACTTTTCTGTTCTCTGATCGTCATCCCTTATTAACGATGTCTGCGCCAGTCGTGGCTTTTGTCGGATTAGCAATCCCATTTGTTTTCCTGATTATACGTTGGAAGCCTTCTGTTGCTAGGCAGCATATAATAATTATTTGTTTCATGCCGCTACTCAGCATCGCATTTGGTACACTATTCCACCTACTAAGCATACATCCGTTGTTTGTGATGGAATTTACCGGAGCATTTCGTTTACAAGGAGCTAATATACCTGCTCATCTAGGCTTTCTGGCTTTTATAGCCTTGCTTGTATCCATCATGGAGATTAAACGAAATCCCCAACGGATGACCTTCTTCTACATGATGATGGGGATTAACTTCGTTATTCTACTGCTAACAGGGACTAGAGGACCTCTAATTTCCGCATTAATTATCATCATTGTATTCTTCTACGATCTATCCAGACAATTTGTAGAAGGTCGAGTAAATCGAATCTTCCCTCTATTTGGTTTTGTAGTAGTTCTGGCTTTATCGATCATCTGGCAGCTTGAGAACTTCAGGAAGCGGACCTTCGTGCGATCAACCGATGAATTCATTGATACATCCGGTCGATTAGAAGCATGGACTTACTTCTTGGATGGTGTGAAGGAGTCTCCATGGTTTGGAAGAGGCCTTGGATCAGTTCTAGTGAGCAATGACGGCAGCCTATATCAAGGCTTCGTCGTTCCTCACAACGAGTATATTCGATTCTATTATGATTCAGGGATCATCGGTGCCATTCTCTTGTTCTTATCACTCTTATTCGTCTTCAGGCAAGTGTTCATCCGTCTTCATTCTGATCATAAGCTTTACTTCATAGCGTTTATTATGGGCTTTCTCGTTTATACAATTTCTGACAACACACTTTCAACCTTACAGTTTATTGTTCCTTTCTGTATGTATCTAAGCGCCTTACGTAATCTAAACGACCATCCAATCAGCAAAGAAGTGATCCGTTATGGCTAAAGTGGAATTGTTTGATGTGAATTTTGATAACTTTGACTTTGATGATCTGCTGCAATTTATGGATCAGGCGATCATGAACCAGAAACCCTCCTATGTTCTAACGTGTAATGTAGATCATCTAATGAAGCTCAAGCATGATGAACGATTCAGGACGGTTTACCGAGAGGCGGATGCGATTGTTGCAGATGGTGTACCGATTATCTGGGCATCCCGAATGCTCCGCAGACCTCTGAAGCAGAAGGTTTCGGGTTCCGATGTGTTGCATAGGCTAGGTAGAGCCATCGAGCAACAGCAATATCGATTGTTCTTCCTCGGTGCTGCGGAAGGTGTGGCAGAAGCCGCCCGGCATGAACTGCTCAAGCTGTTCCCAAGTCTGCAGATTGTAGGGTGCCACTCTCCTTCCTATGGTTTCGAGAGCAACGAGCAGGAGAGTGAGGAAATTGTACGTATGCTGCGGGAGGCTCGACCAGATATCGTACTGGTTGGTGTTGGGGCCCCTAAGCAGGAGAAGTGGATCTATGATAATTACCAAGCATATCGTGCACCAGTATCGATAGGAGTTGGAGGAACCTTCGACCTTCTATCTGGCAATGTCAAGAGAGCACCTAAACTCTTCCAACGAGCTGGCTTTGAATGGTTCTGGCGGCTATGTCAGGAGCCAAGTCGTCTATGGCGTCGCTATTTAATAGATGATATGAAATTTATTAATATGTTCATTCAGGAGATCAAGAAAGGGAAGAGGAGGGAACAGGATGCCTCGAACTGAGAGGATGGGGAGGAAGACTTCAATTATTATCCCAATCTACAACGGGGAGAAATATATTGTGGAGACGGTGGTTAGTGTGATTAATCAATCGTATCGCAATCTAGAGATATTATGTATCATCGATGGCACGAAGGACCGGTCTAAGGAGTGGATCGAAAAGCTTGAAGATCCAAGAGTTATATTGATTGAGCAAGACAATCACGGCGCCGCATGGACACGGAATTATGGTCTTAGCTTAGCGACAGGTGAATATGTATGGTTTCTGGACCAAGACGATGTACTTATGCCTGGCTGTATTGAAGCAGCTATCACTGAAATCGAACGAACAGGTAGTGTCGGTGTAGCTGTGAATGGCCATCTGATTGATTCAAATAGCAAGATTATGAGGAGATTATATCGAGTTAATAAACCTAATTTAACCTTAAGAAAGCTAAGGAAAGGCAACCAATTATTCACACCTTCTCAAGTGGTACTTCGAAGAGAAGCTATTGTTCTAAACGGGGGCTTTGATGAGGGAGCAGGACTTGCAGATGATTGGGATTTGTGGATTCGCTTAGTAAAGGGCGGTAAGATCGGATTCCTGGATCAGTATTTGATGCAATATCGTCTGCATGAGAATAATCAATCGAGGAACCTAGAGAAGATGCTTCGTTCTGAGATGCACGTTGTTGATCAGAAGCTTGATAGTAATCAGAAATTATCCAAGAGCTATAGCTATATGAGGTACGCCGGAAGGGCGGCTAACTGGAGAGCGTTATTAACCGCTGTTTATTGTAATGTCTCTCTACTAATCAATATGCGTCTTTATTGGACTGCAGGGAATATTCTTCTGACTCGTATGAAATGGACCAATAGAACTGGGAGGGCTGTGTAATGAAAGGAATCATATTAGCTGGAGGAACTGGCTCTCGATTATATCCGTTAACCAAGGTGACGAATAAGCATCTATTACCTGTAGGACCATATCCGATGATATACCATGCCATTCTCAAATTGAAGGAAGCGAACATTGTCGATATTCTGATTATTACGGGTAGAGATCATATGGGGGATGTTGTTAATTTATTAGGAAGTGGGCATGAATTCGGCGTCACCTTCACTTATAAGGTTCAGGATGAGGCCGGCGGAATTGCCCAAGCACTTGGTCTGGCTGAAGGCTTTGCGGCAGGGGAGGCCATAACGGTTATCCTCGGTGACAATATATTCTCTGATAACATTTCCTCACATGTGGAGAGATTTGTTCAGCAAGGAGTAGGAGGCAAGATTCTACTCAAGGAGGTGCACGATCCAGCTCGATACGGCGTTGCTGAATTGAATGGGTCATATATCCTATCCATCGAGGAGAAACCGAAGACACCGAAGAGTGCTTACGCTGTTACAGGCATTTATATGTTCGATAGTCAGGTATTCGATGTGATCAGAACCTTGAAGCCTTCTAATCGTGGTGAATTGGAAATTACAGATGTGAATAATGCTTATATCTCATCAGGTCGGATGTCTTACGATATCCTTGCAGGCTGGTGGACAGACGCTGGAACACATGACTCACTTGCCCTTGCTAATGAATTGTTCCGTAATCAAACATGGGATTTGAGCTTTGGCAAGAAGCTGGTGGCTATTCAATGAAATTGATTCCGACGGAATTGAAGGATTTGTGGATTGTCGAGCCTATCTCCTTCCAGGACCATCGTGGATTCTTCTTGGAAAGCTACAACAAGAGGAGATTCGAGGAGCAAGGCATTCACATCGAATTTATACAAGATAATCATTCGTTGTCAGTCTCAACAGGGACATTGCGTGGATTACACTATCAATTACCGCCTAGGGCCCAAACCAAGCTGGTTCGTGTACTTGCAGGATCAATATTCGACGTAGCTGTTGATCTTCGACCAGACTCTAGCACCCTAGGTCAATGGGTAGGGGTAACACTTTCAGCTGAGAATAAGCAGCAGCTCCTAATTCCCAAGGGATTCGCACATGGGTTTTACACGTTAGAGCCAAACACACAGGTAGCATATAAAGTGGATGATTATTATTCAATCGAGCATGACAGAGGCATTCGTTGGAATGACCCAGATATCGGGATCTCTTGGCCATCAAATTCACCCATTCTTTCTGCAAAGGATGAGACTAGTCCATATTGGCGGCAAGTAATAAGCGAGGGAGGAGGAGGTGGGCTATGAATATACTAGTGGACAAGTTGGATTCGCAGCAAATCGTATGAAAAGAGTGCTTATTACGGGTGGTCACGGTCAGCTGGGGATAGAATTGGCAAGACTTTTAAGTAGACAATATTTGGTGTTCGTACCATCCAAGGAAGAATTGGATGTTACACAGAAATCGCAGGTCGAGCAGTATACCAAGGACGTAAGGCCCTATGCTATTATCCACACAGCAGCTTATACGAAGGTGGATTCCGCTGAAATTGATCCTAGTATGTCCATATTAGTGAATGCCGTGGGGACACGATTCATTGCCGCAGCAGCTGAACAAATAGGGGCGCGATTGTTCTATATTAGTACCGATTATGTATTCGATGGTACTCAGCAATCACCATATACGGAGGATGATACTCCTTCCCCTATTAATGTGTATGGTTTGTCAAAGCTAGCAGGTGAGAGGTTTACCTCCAACCTATGTAGTAGATACTCCATTATTCGAACCTCGTGGTTATATGGAAAATTTGGTGAAAACTTTGTCACGAAAATTATCGAGATGTCTAAGCGAGATAAGAAAATTAGGATTGTTGATGATCAGTTTGGATCCCCAACGAATGTAGTGGATTTGGCCGCTTTCGTACATTATTTGCTCCAGATACACTCCTATGGTATATACCACGCTACAAATCAAGGCTCGTGTAGCTGGTATGAATTTGCTAAAGCGATCGTAAAATTAAAAGGGATGAATACAACGGTCCTACCGTGCAAGACTGAGGATTTCCCGAGGATTGCTAGAAGACCGAAGAATTCAGTATTAGTAAGTAGGAGGGGACTCTCTCCATTGCGACCTTGGGAGTCAGCCTTACAGGAATATATGGATGAGGATTTACAAGAGAGTATGGGTAGTCAGATGTCCTATGAATCGAGATAAGGAGTTCGGGGTGAGATGACGGATAAGGATAGGTGAATCGGAAGATGAGAAGAGTCGCCTTATTGGTTCATTGGGCCAACTGGAATGGTTATGAGCATGGCCTATATGAACTGCTTATTCGTTGGAACAGATCCCCTACGCCTATCGTATATTTCGTGGAGGAAAGTATTCTGAGCCATAAGCTCCGGCAGCATAATATGGTGGTACGGGTCTTGCCTCCCGATGAATACCAGCATGGCTCAAAGCGTAGGCGTGGGTATCTGGGATTTGTGGGAAGCCTGAGGTATGCTAAGAAGCTATCACAAGCCTTCAAACTAGATGGGATTGAATGTGTGCATGCAAGTAATGTATATTCGATGATCTATGGGTCTTTAGCCGCTAAGTGGGCTCGCCTTCCCATTGTATGGTATGTCCATAGAACCAGTGCTACCCCCTATCTAACCGGCTTCGCTGCAATGGTCCTTCGGGGCTGCTGCCGTTACATTCCCGATGGTGTTATGGTCAACTCCATAGCAACACTCGCATCACTGAAGCTAGCACCCAAGCAGGGAGCCAAGGTCCAACTTGTTTACCCCTCGTATATGGGTGGATATGGGAGGAGGGAAGGAATCACCCCTGACCCTGAATACATGACCATACTCTTGGTAGGAAGATTAACAGAATGGAAGGGGCAACATGTTCTGTTAGCGGCTGCTAAGGCATTCGTGCCGGATAAGAAGGTTCGATTCTGGCTAGTGGCTAACGAACAATATGAGGAGAAGACCTATCGTGAGATGCTACAGCAGCAAATCCGAAGTAATGGACTATGGAATATCACATTGTTTGACTTCGTTGAGAATTTAGAAGAGATGATCCATAAGGCCGACCTGCTACTCCATACCTCTGTCCGTGCAGAGCCATTCAGTCAGGTTATTGTGCAGGCTATGGCAGCAGGTATTCCTATTATTGCTTCCACTATTGGAGGACCTAAAGAAATTATTCTAGATGGTGAAACGGGATTACTTATACCCCCAGGGGATGTGGGAGCGCTCCGGAGATCTATTCGTTGGATGATTAATCATCCAGAAGATCGGATGGAAATGGGTCAGAAAGGAATGGATCGGATTAAGAACCATTTTTCTATTGAATTGTCACTACAACGGATTATGGACTATTACCAATGATACATTTCGTAACAAAAGCTCTTAACAACTACTTCATGAGTGGCTTGAGTAACCTGGGAGCAGAAATGTTGCTGTAAAGCGGAAAAGCCGCCTTAGAGAGTGAATTAGGCTTAGAAAGCCTGCTGTAAGTGGATATCCGCGTGGGCTGATCATGGTTGCATCGACAGCCTATGCTTACGAAGTAGTTTTATCGATCACTCGCGTGATCATCAAAAACTTAGCCTATGCTTACGAAGTAGTTTTATCGATCACTCGCGTGATCATCAAATTAAACTTTTAGGAGGAGAGCCTATTGCAAAAAGTCAAAAAAGCAATTATTCCCGCAGCCGGTTTAGGAACCCGATTCTTACCTGCAACGAAGGCAATGCCCAAAGAAATGTTACCTATCATCGATAAACCTACGATTCAGTATATCGTCGAAGAGGCGATTGAATCTGGTATCGAGGATATCATAATCGTCACTGGTAAAGGAAAACGGGCCATCGAGGATCATTTTGATCATTCCTTTGAGCTAGAGCAACGATTGATCGAGACGGAGAAAATCGAACTGCTGAAAGAAGTGCAAAGACTCGCAAGGGTGGAAATTCATTATATTCGGCAGAAGGAGCCCTTAGGACTTGGTCATGCGGTTTGGTGTGCTCGTCGATTTATCGGTGACGAACCCTTCGCCGTCCTGCTTGGTGATGATATTGTCTCCTCAGCGGTGCCTTGTCTTAAGCAGCTGATCCAGCAATATGAACAAACGTTAAGTTCTATTATTGGGGTGCAGACGGTTGCTGATGACCAAACACACCGGTATGGAATCATTGATCCATCTGAGCAATTTGGTCGATTATTCGCTGTTCGCAATATGGTGGAGAAGCCACTACTTGGTCAATCCCCTTCCAACATAGCGATAATGGGACGTTATATTCTAACACCAGATATCTTCGAAGAGTTAGAAAGGAAAGAAGTTGGAGCCGGGGGAGAAATCCAGCTTACCGATGCGATTCAAAGGCTGAATGAGAGGCAACAGGTATATGCCTATAATTTTGAGGGCACCCGCTATGATGTAGGGGATAAGCTAGGATTTATTCTAACCACATTGGATTACGCATTGCTGAACAGCGAACTGCGATATCCGTTATTGCTAGCACTTGAAGAGATCATGAGCAGAGAGCGTTCGACGATAAGGATGAGCAAGCATGGCTAATTCCCGATCGGCTGTTGTATTCAAGCATGCTTCCTCTTCATTGCTCGCTTTATTCAAGGGTAAGGGTTTATACAATGAGACGATCAAAACGATGGCTTTCAGTATTCTCATCCTAGTTATTAATATGGTAACAGGAATGATTACAGCCCGAATGCTCGGTCCAGAAGGTAGAGGTCTTCTAACCACGATGATTCTCTGGCCACAATTTCTTGGCTTTGCCACAGCATTTGGGTTGTCTTCAGCCCTTCTATATCATGTGAAGAAGTCGCCGGAGGAAGAGGGCGACCTGTATTATTCCTCGCTCATTATATGTGGGTGTACAGGACTTTTTGCCATAGCGATTGGTGTGGTCTTCATTCCTTTCTGGATAGATGGACATAGCCTAAGCACCATTCTAGTCGGACAATTTTTTATGCTCGTTGCACCATTCATGCACTTGTTCTTCCTCAGTAATGCCTTCTTTCGGGCGCGAGAGGAATTCCATCTATTCAATCGGATGAGGTATGCTGTTCCTCTTCTGACCTTAATGAGTTTACTTGTCTTATCGGCAGCAGATTTCTTAACCCCATATACCGCGGGTCTAGCCTACTTAGTACCTTTTGTACCTGTTGTAGCATGGGCCGTATATGTTGGGATAAAGATACATCGTCCCCGTCTCCGAGGGCTAGGGTCATCCATAAAGCGAATATTCAGATATGGTATGGGCTCGTATGGTATTGATCTGTTGGGGAATATCATCCTCTATGTGGATCAGATCATTCTGGTAGCATTACTAGCGCCGGGTCCTTTGGGACTATATGTGGTAGCTGTTAGTCTCTCTCGAATCGTCAATGTCTTCTCTTCCTCCATTGTTATGGTTCTCTTCCCGAAGGCGACAGGGTTGCCCGACGATAAAGCAGCATTGTTAATTCTGCGGGTATTTAAATTGAGTACGGCATTTGCCGTATTGGGGGCTTCAATTATTATACTAGTCGCTCCAACCTTGATGAATTTCTTATATGGAGGTCAATTTCTAGGAGCTATTCCTGTGTTTCGACTATTGTTGTTCGATGTTGTGATTGGGGGAGCAGCCTTCGTCCTGGCGCAGGCGTTCATGGCAACCGGTAAACCAATTATTGTGACGGTTTCTCAAGCCATTGGAATTGTCCTGGTTATCCCGCTCATGTACTTTCTCGTTCCGAACTACGGAATTATTGGGGCTGGCTGGGCACTTCTAATACCTTCTATAGTCCGATTAATCTTCATCTTAGTGGTATTTAAATGGAAATTTAAATATAAGCTTGGACCACTATTCTTAATTACGGGGAAAGACATAAGCTGGCTAAAGGATACGATACAAGCAAAAAAAGCTAAGAAGGAAGGAAGTGTGGAGTTATGAAGCTGATTTTATTATCTGGTGGATCGGGAACACGGTTATGGCCTCTATCCCATGCATCCAGACCGAAGCAATTCCTAAGAATTTTAGCTGGACCTAATGGTCAGAAGGAGTCCATGGTCGAGCGTGTATGGCGGCAACTAGGCGAAGCGGGCCTTCAGGAATCCGTCCACATTGCTACTGGACGGGAGCAAGAAGAGCAGCTGCGAAGCCAGCTTGGACCCGATATGCCCATTATTCTGGAACCAGAGCGTAGGGACACCTTCCCAGCAGTAGCTCTTGCGGCAACATACCTATATTCCATAGAGAGTGTGAGCTTGGATGAAACGGTGGTCATTCTACCAGTCGATCCTTTTGTGGATACACATTTCTTCCATGCCATTGCACAAATGGATAATGTGTTGAAGGATACGGGGTCCGACCTTGCACTTATCGGTGTTAGACCGGAATACCCTTCTGAGAAGTACGGTTATCTAGTCCCTAATAGCACCCTGTCTATGGAGGCTTCACCTCGCGGCTGGCAGGTTAGTCATTTCCGCGAGAAGCCGTCGAGGGAGGCTGCAGAGCAGCTTATTGATGAAGGAGCTATGTGGAATTGTGGCGTGCTTGCTTTCAAATTAAATTATCTAATTAACCTTCTAATCAATAAGGGTCTGCCACTGCAATACGAAGAGATGGTAAAGCGTTATGGTCACATGAAGAAAACCAGCTTCGACTATGAGATTGTGGAGAAAGCTACGTCTGTTACTGCTCAGACCTATGAAGGCAGATGGAAGGATCTTGGCACTTGGAGCTCACTTTCTGAAGTGATCACCAGCTCCATAACTGGAAGAGGTTTTATGACGGAGGACTGTGAGAATACCCACCTCATCAACGAGCTTGAAATACCAATAGCAGTGATAGGTCTAGATAATGTCATTATTGTTGCTGGACCAGAAGGTATTATCGTTGCAGATAAATCGGAGAGTCATTTGATTAAGAGCATTAGCTCTCAATTCGAACTGGATAAAGCAAAATGATGGAAGGGGTTTTGGACAATGGGACTTCATGCAAAGCTGAACAAATTCGTGAGGGATGCCAAAAGTAAGCTATTCACCATGCTGTGGTATAGATTTTACTTCTACAGAATAGGGAAGCGTAGTTCAATCAATCCACCCTTCTTCACGCATCATCCAGAATACATTGAGATCGGACATCGGGTATCCATTGCCCCCTTCTGCCGAATAGAAGCACATCCAACCTATCCGGGGAAACGTTTATTAACCCCTTTAATAAGTATTGGGAACCGGGTGCGCTTAGGGCATGGTGCAAACCTTTCGGGGCAGCAATCGTTGATCATTGAGGATGATGTGCTTATCAGTGGTGGCAGTTATATCAGTGATAATAACCATGCTATCGACCCTGAAGGACCTCGGTATCTCGATCAAGTATCCACATCATCACCTACATTTATCGGTAAAGGTGCATGGATTGGGCAGAATGCTTGTGTTCTTGCAGGCTCTTATATTGGGGAGCGTTCCATAATTGGAGCAGGTAGTATTGTGAATGGCTGTATACCTCCTTACAGTATTGCTGTAGGTGCACCTGCACGTGTCGTGAAGCAGTATAATTTTGCAACAAAGAAGTGGGATAAAGTAAAAGGGGAAGATTTGCCCAAGACCATGTTAAGAGGAGTCTGATGTTAATGGAATATCAAGGGAGGTCGATAATCTTACTTCTGATATTTATCGGAATTAGTGTCTTCATTCTGCCTGAACGTTCAAAGGATCGAGATGTCGGGTCGCCTAATGAGGCGGTATTCTCCTTTCCTCCTACTAATCTGAAGGCTTCTGAAGAGGCTAGAGAGCTACTATATTTGCTCTATTCCATTAAAGGGAGATATACACTTTCAGGACAGCACAATTACCTGGAAGAGCCCGAGGCTTATACGAATAAAGTGAAAAAAGAGATCGGCCAAACCCCCGCTTTACACGGATATGAGCTCGGAGCCATACAGGGCCAGAGTGGCGAAGAACTGCATAAGCTAAGGCAGAAGGTTATAGAAAGTGCAATTCGTACACATCAAGAGGGCGGTATTGTCAGCATTACTTATCATGAAAGCTTGCCAGGAGAGTGTAACTGCTGGGAGCATGTAAATAATGGTGGAATTTCTGAAGAGAAGTTTAAGGAAATCATTACCCCAGGCACAAACTTACATAAAGAGCTGTTGGTTGATTTGGATGAAGTCGCTGTTTATCTAAAAAAGCTTAAGAATGCTAATGTGCCGGTGTTATGGCGTCCTTATCATGAAATGAATGGAGAATGGTTCTGGTGGGGTGGGCAAGCTGAATTCGCACAGCTGTGGGAAATCATGTACGAACGCTTGACCAAGGTCCATGAGCTGAACAATATACTATGGGTGTGGAGTGCGGGTTCGCCTAATGCCTATGCACCTGCATTCGAGCCTTATTATGTAGGCCCATTAAGAGCCGATGTTCTTGCTGTGGATGTGTACCATAATGATTATAGGCAGTCTTACCACGATCAATTATGGGTATTAAGCGGGGGCAAGCCGATCGCAATTGGCGAGAACGGCGAGCTACCCGACTCCCAGATTCTGAATGTGGATCAGAAGCAATATGTTTATTTCATGACATGGGCCAAAGAGCTGGAGAGAAATGAATTATTGCATGTAAAGGAAATATATGAGAGCGATAAGGTCCTAACCATTGAGAAATTGAACGAAATGGAGTTAGTCAATTACTAGTTGAGATCGTTCCTACTCTGAAAAAAGCTGTGACTGAGGAATGACCTGCTTAGGCTGACTTGAACTTGACCAGAGTAAGCTAATGCTGGCGTTTCCTCGGTTCTCATAATATTCGAGTCGAATGGGGTGGTGTTCGCCAGCGGTAAGTGTGATGGTACCCATCCATTCGGTACGAGGCTGATCGATCCACTTATCGATCACGAGCTGATTATTAATCCATAACCGTACCCCATCATCGCTAGCTGTATAGAAGGTATACTCCTCCGAGTAAGCAGGTGCAACGGTACCGGTCCAACGAACGGAGAACACGTCAATGGGTAAAGATGTGTGTGGGGAGCTACGCTTCCAGTCGAAGTCGATGATGGCATCTGTCCGTGTCAGCTTGAGCTGCTGTAAAGTGCGGTCAGCATAGTATTGGCCGAAAAGTCCTGTACCCGGCTTTGGATCTGGATCTGGATCTGGATCTGGATCTGGATCTGGATCTGGATCTGGATCTGGGTCTGGGTCAGGGTCTGGGTCAGGGTCTGGGTCTGGGTCTGGATCTGGACCTGGGTAAGCTTCTAGATCGACCTGATCTCTTGTAAGTGTATAATCGTCCCCGTAAACCGATCGAATAAAGGCATCCGAATTGTTCTCTTGCAGCATCTTACCCCAGGTCATAAACCAAGTCCATTTGGGTTGGCTTGTACGAAGAGTATCGGGATTAGGCAGCTCGCCATTCTCTCCGATCGCAATGGGTTTTCCTTCACCTAGTGACCAAAGCTGGTCATGATGGCTCTGTTTATAATCATTGTTGTAGATGTCCGCTGCTAGGATATCTACACGGTCGATACCCGGAAATGTCCGATCATAAGGATCAGCATGGGCATTCGGAGCATTCGGATTCCATACCCAGATCAGATTATTGAGGTTGTGGTGATTGGTATAACGGTCGAACATAATATCCCAAAGAGCGGGGAAATTACTCTTCTTGCCCCACCAGAACCACCCACCATTCATCTCATGATACGGTCGCCATAATACAGGAACACCAGCATCGCGCAGTCGCTTGAGGAATACTGCTACCTTATCGATATCATTGATTAGGTTATTGTACATGGATGTTCCAGGTGTAACAATCTGATTGAACTCTGTCTGATTGGTCGATCTTTGAACGTTAGACCATGTGGGTGAACTGCCTGGATAATGAGCATGGAACATCATCGTAACGATTCCGCCTGCTTGAGCCCAGGCTATCGCGCTATCAGTCACACGACCGCGTTGTGCACTAATCGTGGACTCATTCTGATTCATAATCGCTCCCATCTCATAGCCGTGAACTGCTGGATACTTACCTGTCATTGATTGGAGTCTATTCACATAAGTATCCGGGGCTTCTAAGTAATCATGCTGTCCGGTTAGAATATTATTACCTGTTAAGCGATATAGATAACTTAGTAGTTGTTTAGCCTGTGGAGATAGATTTGGGTTTACTAGAGATATAGCCATAATGATACCCTCCTTCTTAAATCAAACTATGATAGGATATGCAATTGATACTGAAAAGTTGTTAGCACTTGTCCTGCGAACACATAACCTAATTTCAAAATTTAGAAGGGACGCTGTAAAGCGGAAAACCCGTCTTAGAGAGTCACTTTAGAGCAGGAAAGCAGCTGTAAAGCAGCTGTAAAGCGGAAAAACAAATAACTTCTAAAAGTGTACTTTACTAACTAACAGAGAACTTTATTCCTCTGCAGCAGGCAGCAGGCAGGAGGCAGCAGGAATTCTGCGTGGAGTGGGTGTTCTACAGAACTTCAGTTGGAGTGATGCATTTGATTTTTGTGTACATATTGTTACAAAAGGTAGTATAATGGCAAAATCCCGCTTGACTTGATACGTTATGTATCATAAAGTGGATAGACAGCTTTCCACCAAAAAGGAGTTAACTATGATCATTCCTTTATTGAGGACCCTGTATCACCCCGAGGATCCTGCTCATGATCTGATATTCGACGCTCGTGAGCTACATACAGAGATTAGAGAACATTCTATAGGAGCACAGGTATACCATTTATTGAAAACCGCTGGAATAGAAATCAATGTCTCATCTTCCTTTCATGAGCTTTTATATCGATCGTATGAGACTGGGTTTCTGCAAAGTCTGCTAATTAAGCGGGAAACAGAGAAGCTATTAAAGGAATTTGAGAACCAAGGGGTTCCAGTTATTCCTCTGAAGGGGACCATACTAGCGGAGCGTTATTATGGACATTATGCTGCCCGTGGTACTTCCGATATTGATCTACTTATTCACCCCGAGCACTTGGAGGCAGCAGTTAAATGCGTCCGTAAGTGCGGGTTTAACACAACCTCACAGGAGAATCCCGTGCATTATCATCATGAATGGTTTAAGCAGGCAAGTGGGCTGCCCGAGCCACTTGCGGTGGAGCTTCATTGGAGTCTGGTGCAATCGGATACTTCGCAGATGAACATGGGGGCAGCATGGACAACTTCGGAGCCTCTAACTGATTATAAGAACGTAAGAGTATTGTCACCTAGTTATACTTTCTATACCTTATGCCTGCATGGTGCGAGCCACCAGATGGACTCGCTGAAGTATGTTGTCGACTTACTTCATATGTTAGAACGACATCACGAACAGATTGACTTTACCTGGGTATTAAAACAGGCAGACCTGGACCATACACGCAGAAGAATAGGCGCAGCATTGTCAGTTGTAAGTCAATTCCTACCTGATCTAGCAAGCCTACAAGGTATCGCCTATGAGCATATCCATATCTATAATCAGAAGTCCCGACTATATCGATTGTTATTCACACTGTCGATGCTCGATTCCTGGCGTTACCGATGGATCTTCATTGCACGGTTGATTATACCCTCGCAACGGCTGGCATTATACAGCCTCGGTACAGACGGTCGTCGAAAGTCATGGGTCTCCATCTATTACAACCTCTACAAGCAACGCTTTCGTAAATTGTGGGGAGGCCAATAAGAAGGAGTTTGAACTATGCGTCTGATTGCTGCCATAGCCCGCAATTCAACATCTATGGGAATTTCAGTTAGAAATTACATGGGTTTTGATAATATGAGGATTCCGTTTTTACGTTTGATGCCATACCTACGGAAGTTCTGGAAGATTTACGTTGCTCTATTGATACTCATGTTCGTGGATATTCTCATTACATTGTTCTTTACTTGGTTTCTAAGTCATGTGGCTGATGCCGCTATGGCTAAAGATATCAGTAAAGTACGCGGGTTGTTATTATTCGGAATTGTGATGGTCATATTAAACTTCGCTGCATCATATTATGAGACAGTGCTAGAGCTTGACGCTGTGAATAAAGTTCGCAGGGAGTTGAAACTATCTCTATTCCAGCACATGCTGCGTTTACCCTCGAGTTTCTATTCTGCTCATCATTCTGGTGATTTGGTATCTAGATTAACGAATGATGTGAATGCAGTTGAAGGTGCGGTAGGCATCAATCTACTTAATCTCATTCGTATGCCAATTATGGCCTTAGCCGCATTCGTTTACTTACTAACGATTCATTGGAAGCTTGCTCTTATGTGTCTGTTCCTCGGTCCAGCAGCGCTTCTCGTAGGAGGAATCTTTGGGAAGCTAATCCGTGATAACGGGCGAAGACTACAGGATTACTTAGGCCGGGTGAACAGTCTACTGCACGATGTATTCGCTGGGCATACCGTGATGAGGGCTTTTGCCATGGAGCGCAAGCTTGAGGGAAGATATCGTATCGATTGTGATCAGGTACTGAGTATGGAACGCAGAGAGGCTAAGCTACTTGGTTGGTTACAGGCAGCCTCAGGGACAATATCGTTAACATCATTCTTCGTCAGTATGGGAATAGGTGCATATTTTGTAGCAAAAGGTTCAATATCTATAGGTTCTTTATTAGCCTTTGTTACCTTGATCCAGCATCTGATTTATCCTTTCTCTGGCATTGCCAAACAATGGGGTGGCCTACAAAGATCACTAGCAGCGGTAGAACGGATCTGGACGGTGATGGATGAGAAGCCCGAGTGTAGCAAATTTCCAGAATACATACATTCAGCTCCTCTACATACAGGTATTCAGTTAAATCAATTAACATTCTCGTACGACGATAACAGGAAGGTATTGCGGGATATAAGTGTCACCATTCCTGTTGGTTCAACGGTTGCTTTTGTAGGGCCGAGTGGTGCGGGGAAGAGTACATTGTTCCAACTCATCATGGGCTTCTACCAACCCACAAGTGGAACCATATACCTGGATGATTTGGCTATGGGGTTATCCGACATCGGATTATGGCGAAGTTATATGTCATATGTTCCACAGGAGCCTTACCTGTTCACTGGCACGATTCGCGATAATATTGCGGGTGGCTTTCCAGATGCAGCGGACCAAGCGATCATACAAGCGGCCCGCGATGCGAATGCTCATGCTTTCATAATGGAGCTGCCAGAAGGCTATAACACATGGATTGGAGAACGTGGAGCAACATTATCAGGTGGGCAGAAGCAACGAATTACAATAGCAAGAGCTATTCTGAAGGACGCACCAGTGCTGCTATTGGATGAAGCAACATCCTCGCTAGATACAGAGACAGAGGCTGCAGTGAAAGAAGCATTACTCCGATTAATGAAGGGTCGAACAACACTGATTATTGCTCATCGGCTATCAACGATATTGCATGCTGACTGGATTGTAGCCATGGATCAGGGGATATTGATTGAACAAGGTACACATAAACAATTACTTAATAATGAAGGGCTATACACCAGACTCTATGTAGACCGTCTGGCAAGAAAAGAGGTAGAGGACATGGTTGGGGCTTGGGTAAAGACAAAGAATAGTTAGAGGCTTTGGCATGGATACATAGGGGCGCCTTTGCGCTCCTTGCTATCATAGTAATCTATCAATATTCCGAAAGGATAATCTAACATGCATACTTGTTATATTCAGATTGGTGACCATATCGTGTTCGTCACCACGGCTGAACAATTGATCATCGATTGGCTGCACCAGCATTTCAAAGTAATTAAAGCAGACGATTGGGACGATTGTCTGCCAGATATCTATGTAAGAATTCGTAATGGCTTTGGCCGTGAAGCGGAGTCCTATAAGGTCGACATTCATGAGGAAGATGAGAAGGTTTATTACGAGCGTGAGGATTATCTTATGGAAATCGATCATGACTACCGTCGTGGTTTGCTTCGCGTACATAATGAGCTTGCTTTGAAGCACGCATTGATGGCTATATACAGCGCTTATATCGTGCATTACCAATGGGGACTAATGATCCACTCCTCCTGTGTAGCGGAAGCGGGCGAATCCTACCTGTTCGCAGGGCAATCTGGGGCTGGCAAATCAACGGTTGCCTTACTCTCACGCCCTAGAGTTATTCTATCTGATGAGGCAACACTGGTTCGAATTGGCGAGGATGGTGTCTTCGCCTATGATTCTCCCTTCCGAAGTGACTCAAGCTCAAGCTTCGAGCAAGCTTGCCTACCACTTAAGGGAATCTATTTGCTAGAGCAATCTCAACAAATCATTACCGATATCATTAAACCAACAGAAGCTGTATTGCGACTCATGGACAAAATATTCTACTGGGCCGTTAATCCAACGGAAACCGTCAAGGTGTTAAGTATGTGTCGACAGCTAGCGGAGCAGGTTCCAAGCTATAAGCTGTATTTTCAAAAAAACGATCTTTTCTGGGAGTGTATATCATGATGTGGAAATGTGTGCCTCATACGGAAGCCGTTGAGATGGATAATGAGTGGGTTATCTTAGATGGCAATAAGTACATGATTACGAAGCTGAATGAGGTGGGTGGACGAATATGGGGCGAGCTGCAGAACGGGGCAACAACAGACGACCTGATTCCCATGCTACAGGAACAATATGAGATTACCGCTGAACAAGCAGAAGTAGACATCGAGGCATTTCTTAGGCAACTTAAAGCTTGTGGGCTAATTGAACATGTCGCTTGAGTGCTCCTATAAGGTGCTAATTGGACGTCAGTTGAATGAGGTTGGCTTTGTTGATATCCCATCTAGCGGATACAGTATGTACCCTTCCATTCGACCAGGTGATGTATGCCAATTTGAGCCTATTCATGATGAAAAGCTTCTGATTGGGGATATCGTATTATTCGTCAATGAAGAGGGTAATCTGATCGGTCACCGTCTAATTCGTATGAGTGGCAATAAGGAAGAGCCGGTCTTCGAGTTTAAGGGCGACACGAATAATTATCCTGATCTAGCGGTTAAGAGAGACCGTATGCTAGCAAGGCTTACTACGATTAGACGGGTTAATAGAAAGGATAAGAGTATAACCATCCCAGCAAACCATTATTTATTCAACGCTTGGGGGAAGGTTATACTCCGCTTACCATTTCTATCTCCAGTTCTCCGTAAGCTAGCGCTATTCATCAATGCATCGCACGTTCAGCACGAACAAAGGCAATAAATCTCCTGGACTCTTCGGGAGTTAGCTTCTGACCATCTATAGTAAGCTCGAATTGCTGAATTAATTGATCGTCGGAGAGCTCTAATCGATCGCTGAACTCACGATTTACGGAATCCAGTGAAGCGAGTGGATCATCAGTTCTTCCCATAAGATAATCGAGGGAAACCTTGAAAAAATCAGCAATGGTTATGAGTGTGTCATAATCCGGTTCCCTGCGGCCTTTTTCATAATGAGACAATGCAGCGCGAGAGATACCTAGAGTTGTAGACATGTCATCCTGTGTTAGACTTCTGCTCTTACGAAGGGCTGCTATTCGGTTCTTGTGTTTCATAATCAACACCGTCCTTGGTTTTTCTGGACATATCAGTATTTATTAGTTTATTGCCGACATTAACGTCTTACAGGGACTCGACTGCCCACAGTTCCCGCTCTCGTCCTTTCAAGGACGGCGAAGCCGTTTATTCTTATTTGGTTTATGGACTTAGTATTACCTAATATGATAAACCAGAGACATTACGTATCAACTGACAGTAAAAAATAGCGCTTACTCCTATTGAATATTACAAATTGTATCACAAAAGTCATGCTTATAGTGTTACTTTTTGTATCATTATGTCTAATAATAAGAAATGGTGAATATGTATGAGGCGTCTATTTTCCTTTATAGGCATAGTTATAGTTATAATGTTTGTAGCAACTGGATTTTATTTATATTATCTGTATGATACAAGTCGTGAATTGTCGAACCATATCTATGACCCCCTGCCAATTATACATCAGGCATATACTGATTCTGAGCTGATGAATAATCCGGTTCAGCAGAAGATTGAGCAGTTGGACGAGCAGCAGGTGATGAAGCATCAGCCTTTTACCATACTAATAATGGGTGTCGATCGACGATCAGGGGATAAAGGACGCTCAGATGTATTGATGGCCGCTACTGTTAATCCGAATGATCAATCCACAAGGATGATGAATATTCCACGCGATACACGGACAACGATAATCGGTCCTGACATTGAGGACAAGGTGAATCATGCTTATGCTTATGGGGGTGCAGCCATGACGATTGCAACCGTTGAACATCTCTTAGGTATTCCCATCGATTATTATATCCAGGTTGATATGGAAGGGTTCCAGCAAATCATTGATACCCTTGGTGGAATAGAAGTGAATAATACTCTGGATTTTCAATATGAAGGCCATAAATTTCCGTTAGGGCCCCTAGCTCTAGAAGGTAATGAAGCCCTCGCTTATGTCCGTATGAGATATGATGATCCACAAGGTGACCTAGGACGTAATGAACGTCAGAAACTGGTCATTCAAGCCGTTGTGGACCAGCTACAGCAAATTCAGAGTGTGTTCAAGCTGAATAAAATTGCAAAAGCGATAGAGAAGAACGTCAAGACGAATCTTACCTTTGATGAATGGAAGAAGGTGGGGGTAGATTACCGGGAAGCACTCAATCATGTAGAGACGGAGATGCTAAAAGGGCATGGACAGATGATAGAAGGCATATATTATTATATCGTTACCGACGAGGAGAAACTTCGAATTACCGAGCGTCTTCGGCTCCATCTAGACGGGTAAGTTTTGAGTTAGGAATTGGAGATGATATAGGTGCGTAGTAGAGGAAAACGAATCATATCACCAGCACAGCTATTTATCGGTATACTGATTATTGTTTCATTCGTGCTATTCTATTATAATGTCCTCTGGTCTACAGATGGTTACCAAGCTAGACAATCAGTGATAGCGTTCTACACTCTTGAACAGAGCGGTAATTATGGTAGCGCCTGGGAGTTATTCCACACCAGTATGCACGGGAAGTATACTAAGGAGGCATACATCCAGAAGAAAGCCCAAGTGTTCATGCAGCAATTAGGTGCAAGTACCTTTGAATTCGAAGTCGGCAAGTCTAAGGGAGTGGATACATGGGGAATGTCTGCAACCTCTCCAGCGCTGACTGATGTACAACGTGTCCAAGTCACGCAGCATATGCTAACCGTGTTCGGGGAGTTAGAGCTGAATCAAGATATTTATGTAGCTGAAGAGAATGATGAATGGAAATTGTTATTGTCCTATCATGAGCACTAGATCACGATGGTTTAACTTCCGAATTTCACCGACATAGGTCGGCCTCCAGTTAAACGCACTTGTTAGATCACGATGGTTTAACTTCCGGATTTCACCGACATAGGTCGGCCTCCAGTTAAACGCACTTGTTAGATCACGATGGTTTAACTTCCGGATTTCACCGACATAGGTCGGCCTCCAGTTAAACGCACTTGTTAGATCACGATGGTTTAACTTCCGGATTTCACCGACATAGGTCGGCCTCCAGTTAAACGCACTTGTTAGATCACGATGGTTTAACTTCCGGTACAGATACAAAAAGTAACATTTATTGCAGAAATCCATTGACAAGCAAGCGGAAGTAGATTAAATTTAAATTAATAGATACGTATTGTATCCTATATTAATAAAAAGGAGCGATTCCGTATGATCTCGGACCATACTATATATTGTGTTGGTTGTAGCTCGATTGTAGACAAAGAAAAGGCCGAAAGGATCTTTCGGACCGGATTCTATAAAGTTTCTATGCGATTAGGGATCTGTACAAATTGTGAGATGAAGGATAGACAGCTCGAGGGTGCAAGTATGATAGAGTCAACGAATCATGTAGAGGTATTCATAGACGTATAAATCAATTATAGTCCTGTTGTAGTCCCACCATAAGATGGATTATAGGCCTGTCCAGGCTGTTCCTTCTCTTTAGATGGCTTATCAGAAGAAGTATTGTTCTTGCTCTCCTGCTGCATCTTACTCTGGCCTTGGAATATACCGCCTTCAGTAATAATAAGAGATTGAGATAGGGTATTGCCGAAGAGCTGTCCTGTGGAAGTAATTGTTAGTAAGCCTCTAGTATTCACATTACCATGCACGATTCCAGCAATAGTCACATTCCGGGCCGTGATATTCGATTTAGACTGACCATGCTCTCCTACAGTAACATCACCCACACATTCAATATCCCCGATAACATTACCTTCAACCCGCAAGGAGGCTTCCGATCGAATCCTGCCTTCGAATGTAGAGCCCTCTCCAATAAGAGTATCTGTTGTATTCGGATTAATCTTCGCCTTTTTCTTACCGAACATTACTCCACATCCTTTCGTGCTGTTTGCCATGCACAACCAATCTCAAGTAATTAATCTCTTACTCCTAAGTAAGGCATTGGATCGATCGTATCTCCGTTCTTGAGAACCTCGTAATGCAAATGTGGTCCTGTGCTTCGTCCCGTTGAACCAAGCAGTCCAATTGTTTCTCCCTGCTTCACAACCTGGCCATTCTCTACAAGAATCTTCTTCAGGTGAGCATAATGTGTGCTGACTCCACTTGCATGCTTTACGATGATATTGTAACCGTAGGCTCTATCATAATTTGCAAGAGTAACAATACCATCTGCAGTTGTATATATCGGATCCGAGGTATCACCGGCGATATCAACCCCTGAGTGGAAGGCTGCTCGTCTACTGAAGGGATCCTTACGATAGCCGTAACGGGAAGATACCTTAGTAGATAACGTTGGCCAAATCGAAGGTGTGATTCGCATCATATGAATATTCTGAACGATTAGCTCCTTGGTATCCGTTAGCTGTAGCTTGAGAGAGCCGATATCTCCAGTTAAACTGTGCAAGGTTTGTTCAGTATCAGATATTAAAGAAGTTATATCTTCATCGCTCGCATTTTGGGTTGCTCCACCTACACCTGCAGAGAGCGACTTAACTTCGTGGTTATAAGCAGCAATACTAACCTCACGACTCGTAGTTTCGTCCGAATCATTAGATGAGATACCTCGAATTTCCTCCTCGAATACCTTTAGCTCCTCTACCTTTAACTTCATCTCTTCCGTCTGCTCCGAGAGCTCAACCAGACTATTCTGCAGTTTTTCTATAGTTTCCTCTTTATCGGTAAGCTGTTGCTCGAATGTAACGGATTGAACCACAAGCTGAGCAGCAATGGCCTTCTTCTCATTCAGATTCTTCATACCCGTTATGTTCATGAATAAGGTGATAGCAAGTAGAATTAACCCGATTACGGGTAATGAGTAGAGTAATATCGCGGAGAAACGGAACCGCATTACCTTACTATTCGCATCTGGTATGATTAAGAATGTGAAAGTGCGTTTTCCCCACTTAATTTTCATGCAAGAATGTAGACTCCTTTAATGTCATTAATGAGTGAATGGACATATTCGCCAAATTATCTTAAAAACCTGCTTTGTTCGACAAAAATATATCTACAGAGATATAAATTGAACCTGAGAATAAGTTTTTCTTCTTTTTGGGCATGTACAAGGAGGAATTTGTAAGATTAAGTCGAAATCAAGTTATATATGCGATTTTTCTTGTATTTACAGCCTTAGTGGCATGTGTGATAGGAAGGGGAACCAACTCAATGATGAAGCTGGCGGGTATAGATTTAGGGAATGATACGATCAAAATTGTACTTGATGGATCAAGAGAACCAATTGTAGTGCCGAACGTGATTGTTCCGGGTTATGAACGTATGGTGCTACAGGAAGAAGATGAACCACTAAAAGCGTTGGACGTGATTATTCATAGTCCCGCATTGTCGAAGAATAACCAGCGTTATTTTGTAGGATTACTTGCTGTAGAGAATGAAGACAATATGGAGCTAGAGGAAACGGATAACAAGGCCATTTCGGATCAATCCTTAATCGTAGCCATAACTGGCCTAGCTATTGCTGGATTAACTAGCGCATCGTATGGTTCTACTTCAGTAAGTGGTGTTAATGAATTGGAATACATTATAGGTACTGGATTACCTGTCCGTACATATTCACGCTTTCACCAACGATTCGAAGAGCGTCTTGTAGGTGAGCATGAGGTTACCTTCCTAACAACTCCTGGACTTCGGGATCGCCGAGTGAAGGTTAGTATTCGTAAAGCTATCGTTTCCATAGAGGGCGCCGCTGCTTTATTGAACATGGCTACTCACGACAATCTACAGGTGAAGGATGATGAGCTTTATAATGGCTGCATCGGCATTTGTGAGATTGGAGCATTAACGACAGATTTCCCGGTTGTTAAGCGTATGGCCATCGACAATCAATTTAGTCATGGTGAGCAGATTGGTATGGCCTCCTATCTAGATTCGATCATGCGTGATATCGAGGATATGTACGGATATTCATTCCCGAGCCGCGCTAAGCTGGTAGCCAAAATTAAGAATCGTGATTTTGTCATCCAACGTCTTGGTGAAGGGCAAGCTGATTTCAAATCCATTGTTGATCATTACTTCTCCCGGGTAGCGCAACGAATCGTAGACTTGATCAAGAAACGATGGAAGAAGTTCCCCGATATCCAATGCTTCTACGTATTAGGTGGTGGAGCTTCCGCCCTAAAGCCATACATACTAACCGCAGCTGGCTCAATTCGCTTACGCTTCGTGGATGACAGTGAATACCAGAACGTACAAGGCTATCTAAAGCTTGCCAGACACCGTATTAATCAGTCGGCTGAATAGTTAATGAGATAATTTATCGAGGTGGGCCTATGGGCTCACCTTTTTATGCTTTTTCCTAGACATATATGAAGGGGTTGGGTCTTTAACCAACTCCATACCTCTAGCAGACAATGTTTAGTCGAATCATAGCTAAGAAATTGATAATCTATAAAATCGATATAGTTCTTAAAGGTATTACGTTCGATTTTTCTTATTGCTTTATATTCCCACCATAAGGATAATCTCTGATTTGGAAATGGTTTGATATTCCCCAACTGTGGAAATTGCTCATATACAATGGATAAAGTCCGAATGATTCGTTTTAAGGTCTTATGTGATGCCGCATCTTCTAATAGAACCCAATAATCTAATTTCTCTTTTAGCACAATGATCATCTGAATGATATCGATGAAGTACTTTATTGAGCTTAAATTATGCCTCCAGCCATGAAGACAGATCATATAGAACATATGATAGTCAGATAATTCCTTTACATGCCTGAACGGACTAATGGTCGTTGCCTGATGCCAAAACTCATTGATATTAAAACTTGCCGTACTCCTCTTGACCAGATCCCAATGTAACTCAACGGTTAGTGGGATTTCAGATCCGGGAAGTTTTTTGCTAAAGCTGTAATGAAAGTGACCGGGAATATTCTCTTCTTCGATGGTATAACCTAATAACTTTACACAATCTATAGACTTTTCTACATCAGATATTTGTACAAGGAGATCAATATCTGTGGTTGGCCGTGCCCCAATATGTCCGAAATACTTACTGGCGAACACAGTGCCTTTTAGTGGTATGACATTAATCTCACGGCTCTCAAAAAGGTTAAATAGTTGCTCTGTTTGTTTGCCAATGAAGGTATTCAGATAGAGTGCTTCCATATAACTGTGTTTGAGACGTTCTTGAAAAAAAACAGGGGTTAAGTCAAGCATGCCTTTTTGTCGCAGCAAGAAGTAGACCTGAGAGGATACACCAAAAAACTCAACATCTTCAACTAGCTCTTCATAGTATCGTTTATCAGTTGGGAGAGGGGCGAGAGGGTCATACAATACGCGTATCAAGTCCATACTCAAGGGTATCTATTCCTCTCACTGGAGTCTCTTTTTCAATTTGATTAGGTGATTGGGCTAGAGTTTGGTATAACCCATTCCTGCTTATAAGTTCTTTGTGCTGTCCTATTTGAACAATGTTTCCTTCCTCCAATACGATGATCAGATCTGCATGCTGAATGGTTGATAGTCGATGTGCAATAACAATGGTGGTACGATCCTTCATAAGCCGATCCAATGCTTCTTTAACATAGGATTCCGTTTCATTATCCAGGGAAGATGTCGCTTCATCCAATAGGAGGATGGGGGCATCCTTAAGAATAGCTCGTGCAATAGCAACTCGTTGCTTCTGCCCACCGGATAATAGGATGCCTCTTTCACCAATTTCAGTGTCGTATCCATTCGGTAACGAACCAATATAATCGTGTATATTGGCATGGATTGAAGCATCTATCATTTCTTTCTCCGTAATACCAGGACGTGCATACAATAGATTCTCCCTGATCGTTCCTGCAAAGAGAAAGGTTTCTTGTGGGACATGAGCAATGGCACTTCTAAGCTCAGAAAGGGGAAAGCTGCTTATAGGAATTCCGTCTATTAGAATTTGGCCTGATTGTGGCGAATAAAAGCCTTGTATAAGATTGAATAATGTGCTTTTCCCCGCACCGCTTGGTCCAACAATTGCGATGACTTTTCCTGCTGGGATAGTCAAGTTAAAGTGATCGAATACTTTTCTATACTCGTCGTAGCCGAATGTAATATTATGTAAGCGAATAGACTTCAAGACTTTCTTTGCAGGTGTGTATGAGTGTAGATGGGCCGAATCGGTCGGTTGCTCCAATACATGAGTAATTCGTTCTATAGCCGTAATGGATCGTTGAAAGCCTGCCCATTGACCAGCAAGGCCTGTTAGTGGATAGACCAAGTGATTAACTAAAGTAACGAAGGTTAATAATGCACCTACAGTCATAACTCCGGTAGAAACGTAGTATGCTCCTAGACAAAGGCTAACTAGATAGGTGACCGAGCTTACTAGTTGTCCCCCTGAATGGAAGAAACCACTTAGCTTTGAATTTTCCAGTTCTAGTATATACAGCTCTTTGTTCTGATTGGCGTATTTATTAAATTGTAAGGCTTCCATTGTAAAGGAGCGAATGACCTGAAGGCCCTGAAAGGTCTCATTAAGAAGCGTATTTATTCTACCCCATAAGCTGTGGATTTTCCTGCTATTGCGGCGAAGTAATATACCAAAGATGGCACCACAGATTACAGCGATAGGAGCAATGAACAGGTTGATTAAGGATAATTTCCAATTTATATGTACGAGATAACTAAGGACAGCTATGAATATAAGAGGCAGCCTAATGAGATTAATAAAGCTACCGCCTATGACACCATCAATGCTATTCACGTCATTATTAAAGTGAGATAGCAGCTCTCCAGATTGGTGAGTTGAGGCGTTTTTTACCGATATTCGTAGCACGTGCTTCATCAGATGATCCTTAAGGCTCCTCCTTACTCCGTTAGTCGCAATGGTATTTAGATATATGCTATAAAAACTTGAGATCATATTAATAATGGCAAGTGAGCAGCCTAGTGGAATTAGCCACTTCATTGTGTGAAAGTCGCCATGAAGCGCTGCTTCCGTAATGTTGCCAAAGAACCAGGCGAAAGCCAGGGTCAGGGATATATCAATAAATAACAATAAAAAAAGACCGAAATAAGCCTTCCGATATTGATAAATGAAGGGTGCTAATAATAGGTAGGCTTTCTTGAGATCCCTAAAAATTGCATGATGGTTCATAAAGACACCCCATTTAAGTACCTTCTTAGCATGCCGGAAACGCCGGGAAAGGTTATTATGATCCTCTTCCAGACAACTGTGGATACATCTTGCTCCTTGAAGGTCATCCAATTTTTCTTAACAGATATCAGTTTACCGATGATTTGATCGCGACCAATGGGTTCATCGATACCGAGATTTGTATCTCCCTTACATTGGTATAGGATCTGATCTCCTAGGATGGTGGTCTGGCATAAACGGTGACCAACTAATTGCTCGCCCGATGAATGGAATAACACGATATCACCTTTTTCTAAATGTGCAGGCTCACATACAATAAATGTGCAGATATCTCCTTCTTGAATAAAAGGAAACATACTATTCCCATTGGCTGGTAGGCTAATCCGACCATTTCTCTGAATCATAGTCTTTATTAAATAGAGTGAATGTCTATCCATGCTCTTGTTGGATCAATCCGCATTGAAGGAGGTCATTTAGAAAAAATTCAATATCGCTTTTTATTTGTTCGTTGGAAAGCCGATATCGTTCTTGAATGGCAAGTACGAGTGATTCAACCGTCTGGACCTTGCCTAACAACGCCCAGCAAGCTCCTCCTACGGCATTTAATTTCGTAATTGTATATAGATCCATATCGAGAATGAGTAATTCATCATCAAGCTGAGTAATCTCATAATTACTCTTCTGAATATATGTAGCTATCAAGAGATCAACTCCCAGAATGTATTATTTTTTTGAAAATGTAGATCATAGACCGGAACCTTCCTCACTAGAATGTTTAATAGGTTTAGTATTCGCTTAGCTGCTAGATCGTTGTTAGACCAACTAAAGACTTTATCTATTAAATGAACATAAGCATCTGATTTCTTTAATGGTGTGTGATTGTTCTGAGGAGCCTGATATAACATGTGAATACTAGATAGAGGAAGACATCCCTGTGTATAGGGTGTTGCCAATTCACTTCGGAAAGGGGAGTTCATAATTGTTATCTCCTCCGAAGAGATTTTGACAATGGTTGCTTCATCGGATAGAAGCTCTCTAGGATACGACAGCTGCGCGGCAGTAGATTTCCCTGCCCCAGAATGGCCTGCGAATATATAGGCTCGACCGTTCTCCTCGACACAAGAGGAATGAATGAGAAGCCCCCAGCTGTGATGGACAATCATGGAGCTATATACATTCATTAGTGCATGCTTCAGAGCTAATTCGTTATGTACCTTCATATAGGCGTGCTTATATTCGCTGTCCACTTCGATCATATAGTCAGCACGAGTATAGGTGATAATATTGGCCTGCGTTACAATCATCACCTCATCATTAACGTAGGGAACACCGTATCCTTCTTGGATCAGCACGGTAAGATCCGGTTGTTGATCAGTCTCGTCTACATGTAATGTATAGTTCTTGTTAAACATATTCATAAGCTCCATACAATCGCTTATAATTCGGACTGAATGTTCGCCAATTCTTATAGATTTCTTATACATAGTGAATCTCCTTAGGTTCTTAATAAGGGGCCAATGAGAAACTAGAAACTATTGACCCCTACAGGTTTATTAGATTTTATTCATTTCGTTTTCTTAGGCTCATAAGGTCCGAGCTTGTAATTATCCCCATCACTATTACCAGGATCATTCGATACGGGGCCATGCCCTTGATTCCAGCTTTGTGAAGTTTCGAATCGAATTGGCTTGTGAATGAGCAACTTCGGTGGGCTATAAACCTCGTCTATAATGTTTGCCTCGTTCTTCAACGATATCACCTCCTACGATTTTTCATTATAACGAACAAACACCTAAGGTTTATTGTAAAACCCTTGTGTATATCGCAATTATTGTTTAATATATCATAGTATACGTTCTTTTTAAAGAACAAAGTTTCGACAAAAAGCTACAATTAATTAATCGCCAACCGACAGTGTTCTATCTAGAAACTAGTATATAATGTTAGAAAATTTGAAAAGAGGGTCCCAATGGTTATTCGTATAACAAAATGGACGATAAGAATGCTTCCGCTAGTTTATATTATTACGATTTGGCTGCAATCGAGTCTATTCAATCCTCAGACGATAGATGCTAAGCCACAATTAGGCACCATCCTGGAGCTGGGTCATTTCATTCTATTCGGAATATTATATGTCCTCATTTATCTTGCATGGCTGACCTATGGGACAATGACATGGAAGAAGGAAGTTGTCATTATCGTATTCACTCTCTTGTGTGCTCTGGGGGATGAGCTGCATCAATATTACGTTCCCTATCGCTCTGCTTCAGCAGTCGACATGGTAAAGAATGGGGTAGGTATCTTGGTCGCATGGTTTGCGATTCGCATCATTTCAAAGATAAGGGTTAAATCTAATTTGAATATTTAAGATGTTGACACGTTCTTTATAATGAACTATAATTCTCTATAAAGAACAACAAAGGAGACGAAATAGTGGATACCCATAAGGAAAAGGAAATAGACCTGAAACAATTGTACATGGTAATTAAAAAAAGACTTTGGGTGGTGTTATTGACAACGGTTCTGTTAACAGCATTAGGTGGTTACTATATATCGATACCTGAAACACCCTTATACGAGTCATCCACTAGATTATATGTCCAGACGGATAAAGACTTTCTTAATAATGTCAGGGTCATTATTCGAGAGCCCGTGGTGATGGAGGAGGTTATTAATCAGCTTGAGCTGAATAGATCAGCTGAAGCCTTGAGAAATCAGATCAAAATCGAGATGGTAGAAAGCTCTACGGTGATACGACTAAGTGTAGTGGATCGTGACCCCGTACAAGCGGCGAATATCGCTAACGCTATTGTTACTGCTTATAATGAGATAGCTCGTGGTACGGTATTCCACACAACTATTCTTGTACTAACTAAGGGTGAGGTTAATGGTAATCCGATTAACCCCCAAAGCAATCGTGCTCTTTATATCGCTTTTATTGCAGGAATTGTGTTAGGTATTGGGACTATATTCTTAATGGATTCCCTCGATGACAGTGTCAAATCCGACCGAGAGATAGAACAGCTTCTGGGAATCACCGTGCTTGGAAGTGTATCAAGAATAAAGAGAAGAGATATAAAGAAGAGACCAATCCAAAGGTTAAGTTTACCATTAAGGGGTGAAACTATTGGCTCGTAAAGTAAAAGGACAATCTAACTTCCAAACGAATAAATGCTTGCTTAGTTATATAAATCCACACGCTGCTATCGCAGCAGAATACCGTGCAATCCGTAATCATATAGAGTGCACTTCGGATAACAATAAACTCAGGTCCTTAATTATCACTTCACCTAGCACTCGTGAAGGGAAGACCACTGCAACGGTTAACTTAGCCATATCCAAAGCACAGCATGGAGAAAAGGTACTTATCATTGATGCCAATATGAGGAATCCGAAGATCCATCACATATTTCAAACGAATATTGCACCGGGACTGGCCAATGTGTTAGCCGGAGAATGCACCTTAATCGACGTAATAAACCAGACGAAAATTTCGAACCTAGATATTCTACCAATTGGCATGCTGTTGAATAACGCGATGGAAGACATCGATTCCAGCCTAATGGATGATTTATTGTCAATGGTAACCACTCAGTATGATTGTGTGCTGATAGATTCCGCTCCTGTGCTTGATGCACTAAATACGAATAAGCTAGCCAGCAAATGTGATGGGATCATCCTTGTATTAAGTAGCGGCAAAACTCAGAATGAATCAGCACTAAAGGCAAAACGTTCATTAGAGTTTTTCTCAAAGGCAAAAATTGTTGGGGTTATTGTTAATAACAGCTAGCAACCAAATAAAAGCTATTTTTTTAGCTAAAATGTTCGTTATAATGAACCGCGTGTACGTTATATCGAATATCGGTGATGTCTCCTTGCCGTTATCCATGGAGGTACTCGGCCATACTGTGGGTTGGAATATACCTTAGACGTTCTTGTCAAGGGTGTGGTGTGAGGAGGGGTTTGATGCCCCTTATAGGAATCGCTAACATATAACTTCCACTAAATTGCTGGCATAAACCCTTAATATCGTGGGTATTATGCCAGCAAAAGTGGAAGTAACATGTTAGTCGATCCTTAATTAAAGTGTTTAACTATGTGGTTTTCTTAAAGACCACATACTTAAACACTTTAAGGAGAAACAATTTAATGGGAGGGTGATAGGGTATGACATACCAACAAAGGTTATCTTTATTAATCGTAACGGATTCATTAGTGTTGATTAGCGCTATTATATTCAGTCGACTTCTGCTAGATGAGAATATGCAGCTAATTACACTATCATTAGTCGTCAGCTCCATTGCACTACTGTTCTTTCATCATTTATTCTTCTTTGTTTACAAGCTTTATAAGAAGGCTTGGGAATATGCTAGCGTCGGAGAGCTAATAAGCATATTGAAGGTGGTCACCCTTGCGGTAGTGGCTACAGCGATTATTCAACAATTGGTTACCCAGGATATTTATTATCGCTTACTTATGACAACGTGGATGCTCTATGTGCTCTTGGTGGGTGGCTCTCGTATCTGTTGGAGAATATTCCGAGGTCGCTATACCAATAAGGACAGCCATTATAAACGGACGTTAATTGTAGGAGCCGGATCGGCAGGTACAATGCTGGGTAGACAGCTACTCAACAATCGAGAAACTGATTTGTTACCTGTAGCTTTTATCGATGATAATTCGAACAAACATAATCTACATATATTGGGTATTCCCGTTGCTGGCGGTGTGAAGGATATCGAGAAGATAGCAATAGAGCTGCACATTGATCACATTGTTATAGCAATTCCCTCACTTAGCAGGAAGGAATTGAATAACGTCTATAGTGAATGTGCTAAATCGAAGGCAAGGACGCAGATTATCCCCATGTTGGAAGACCTCGCATCAGGAAGAATATCTATTAACGAGTTTCGGGATGTACAGGTCGAAGACTTGTTGGGGCGTGAGCCAGTAGAGCTGGATATTGAGAGTATATCTGGATATATGACGAACAAGGTTGTCCTTGTTACTGGAGCTGGCGGCTCAATTGGCTCTGAAGTATGCCGGCAAATTGCTAAATTCCACCCAGAAACACTAATCCTTCTAGGACATGGGGAGAACAGCATATATGCCATTGAGATGGAGCTGAGGGAGACTTACAAACATACCCAAATCGCGTTTATACCGGAGATCGCTGATATGAAGGATGCCGTGAAGATGATGTCCATCATGAAGATCTACTCTCCAGATGTGGTCTACCACGCGGCCGCCCATAAGCATGTCCCCCTTATGGAGGCTGTTCCGGATGAGGCCGTCAAGAACAATATCATTGGTACATGGAATGTCGCTAAAGCGGCCAGTGCAAATCGAGTGAAAACCTTTGTCATGATCTCGACAGATAAGGCTGTCAACCCAACCAGTGTGATGGGGGCAACGAAGCGGATCGCTGAGATGGTCATTCAGCATATGGATCGAATTAGTTTAACGAAGTTCGTTGTAGTAAGGTTCGGGAACGTTCTGGGGAGCAATGGGAGTGTCATACCTCTATTCAAGAAGCAAATTGAAAAGGGCGGACCGATTACCATTACACATCCTGATATGATTAGATACTTCATGACCATACCCGAAGCCTCAAGATTAGTCATTCAAGCTGGGGCGTTAGCCAAGGGTGGAGAAATCTTCGTGCTGGATATGGGTGATCCTGTTAAGATCATAGACCTTGCCAAGAATATTATTAAGCTTTCTGGATACACAGAGGAAGATATCGGAATCGAATACACCGGGATACGGCCGGGGGAGAAGCTCTTCGAGGAATTATTACAAGAGAATGAGGTTCATGAACAACAAATATATCCCAAGATTTATGTGGGGAAAACCTCGCAAATTTATACGGAAGAAATTGAGGATATTGTGTCGTGCTTTCAGGAATTGAGCAAGTCTGAATTAAGAGAGAGATTACTAGATTTGGCTAACCGTAAGTCAGTCCTTACAAGGCAATTATCTATATCAAGCTAGGATATGAGGGAGAGATTCGAATGAAGAGGGTAAGAAAAGCAATTATTCCCGCAGCCGGTCTAGGCACCAGATTTCTTCCGGCAACCAAGGCGATGCCTAAGGAGATGCTGCCGATTGTTGATAAGCCGACCATTCAGTACATCGTCGAGGAAGCCATTGAATCGGGTATAGAGGATATCATTATTGTTACAGGTAAGGGTAAGCGTGCCATTGAAGATCACTTCGACAATTCAATAGAGCTAGAGCAGAATCTGGTAGAGAGGGGTAAGTTCGAATTACTCCACGAGGTTCGAAAGTCGTCTGATGTGGCTATACACTACATTCGTCAGAAGGAACCGAAGGGCCTAGGTCACGCCATCTGGTGCGCCCGTAAATTTATAGGTGATGAACCGTTCGCCGTGCTGTTGGGTGATGATATTGTTACTGCGAAGAAGCCTTGCCTTCAGCAATTGATGGAGCAGTACGACAATTACCAAGCGTCCATAATTGGAGTTAAGCATGTAGATGTTGCTGATGTATCCAGATACGGTATCGTGGATGGGTGGATGATAGATAACTCATTATTCGAAGTGAAGCATCTTGTAGAGAAACCCAGACGGGAAGAAGCACCTTCTAATATAGCGATTATGGGAAGGTACATCCTTACACCTCAGATATTCAATATATTAGGTAGCCAGGTACCTGGTGCGGGAGGGGAAATTCAGCTTACGGATGCAATAGCAAAGCTACTTCAATTAGAAGCGGTATATGCCTATGCCTTTGAAGGAGTTCGATATGATGTGGGTGAGAAGCTGGGCTTCATTCAGACGACGATCGAGTTTGCCCTTCAACGTGAGGAATTAAGATATGAGCTTCTGGCATACTTGACTCGGACCTTGGAGAAACAGTTGCAGGATGGTCGATATGGCCAATAAAATTCTATTCTGCGCAACGATGGACGTACACTTCAAAGCGTTTCACTTGCCATATATGGAATGGTTTAGACAACATAATTGGGAGGTCCATACCGCTGCTAATGGCGTGATGGACCTTCCATTCGTGAATAAGCGTTTTAACATTCCCATACAAAGGTCTCCGTTTCGTCTAGATAATATCAAGGCTTATCATACACTGAAGGCGATTATTGCGGACAATCAATACGATATTATTCATTGCCACACTCCATTGGGTGGGGTTCTTGCGCGTTTAGCGGCTAGGGAGGCTCGGAAGAGTGGAACGAAGGTCATCTATACGGCACACGGATTTCACTTCTGTGAAGGGACTCCACTTCTAAACTGGGTTCTATATTACCCGATTGAGAAGGGACTAGCCCATCTTACGGATTGTCTAATCACAATCAACGAAGAGGATTATGCCCTGGCTGTTCGTAATAAATTCAACGCTGGTCACATTGAGCGGGTCCATGGAGTTGGCGTGAATACGGGGAAATATAAGCCGATAAACGTGCTACATCAAATTGACCTAAGGTCGGAATTTGGTTTTGAGCCAAGGGATTTTCTCATGTTCTACGCAGCTGAATTTAATAACAATAAGAACCACAAGCTGTTGATTCGTGCACTGGCTTTAATGAAGGAAGAGGCTACTACTACAAAATTACTACTAGCTGGTGATGGTCCGCTACTAGGGGATTGTAAGGAGCTGGCTGTTCAGCTGGGGGTTGAGGAGATGATCCATTGGCTAGGCTACCGAGACGATATTGCCCGGCTACTACCTATGTGCGATGTCGCTGTTTCTTCCAGTCTTCGAGAAGGGCTGCCTGTGAATATCATGGAAGCAATGGCATGTGCCCTGCCAATAGTAGCCACTCGTAATCGAGGACACAAGGAGCTTGTTGTGGATCAAGTGAATGGATATGTTATTGACCCTGATAATATTACCATGTTCGCGGCACGCTTACTTGAGCTGAAACGGTCTCAAGACCTTCGTCAAGCTATGGGCTTGGAGAGTTATCAACGGGTAAACGCTTATTCATTATCAGAAGTAGGTCAAGAGTTGAGGGAAATATATACATACATGGGTTGTAAGGATGTGATAGCGTGAGTGACCCTTTAAGAATTTTACATGCCGTTGTCAACATGAATCGCGGTGGTGCAGAGACTTTAATTATGAATCTGTATCGTAATATCGATCGCTCCAAGATACAGTTTGATTTTCTAACCTGTAAGGAGGGTGTGTTCGACGACGAAATAGTCGGTTTGGGTGGAAGGATATATCGAATCCCTTATGTAACGGATATTGGCCATATAGGGTTCTGCAATGCGCTGGATCGTTTCTTTCAAGACCATACGGAATATTCTATCATCCACTCGCACATGGATAGGATGAGTGGGCTTGTTCTGCATAGGGCGAAGAAAGCGGGAATTCCTATACGTATTGCTCACAGCCATAATACGAGAAGTGAGGGTGGTGTTGCAGCTAGATTGTATAAGTGGTGTTCAGGTGCCCATATTATATCCTCTGCTACTCATTTGCTTGCCTGTTCTCTAACTGCAGCACAATGGCTTTATTCACGAAAAGCCGAAGAAGCATATATTCTACAGAATGGTATTGATTGCAAGAAGTTCACCTTCTCACCAGAAACACAGCTGCGGGTGAGAGAGGAGCTCCTAATAGGCAACAACACCTTTGTAGTAGGGCACATAGGTCGATTCGCGCATCAGAAGAATCATGCATTCCTCATCGATATCTTTGCCAAGTTCCAATATATAGTGGAGGATTCCGTTCTAATACTCATTGGTGACGGTCCCTTGCGTAAAGCAACGGAGCAGAAAGTCGAAGACTTAAGACTGACGGGTAAAGTAAAATTCCTTGGTATTCGAAGCGATATCGAGCATATCCTTCAGGTGTTTGATGTATTCGTATTCCCATCTCTCCATGAAGGGTTACCGGTTACGCTCATTGAGGCCCAGGGAGCGGGACTACCTTGTATAATATCTGATCGGGTTACTCCAGAAGTGGATATGGGGGCAGGGTTAGTTACCTATATGAAGTTAAGTGAATCTCCAGATGCGTGGGCTAATCAAGTTAAGCTATCAAAAGTTGAGAAACGAGATAGTAAAAGCTTCATTGACAAAAAAGGATACAATATTCAGAGCTCAGCTAAGTGGCTCGAAGACTATTATATGGGCACTAGATAACTCTAGGCTGCAAATCAACTTATCGTTAGACACAAAATTATGATTTACGAGAGGGGGATGCAGATGAAGCCGATGATAACTGTGTTTACCCCCACATTCAATCGGGCGTATACGCTACACTTGTGTTATGAAAGTTTACAACGGCAAACCTGTAAAGACTTTATTTGGCTCATCATTGATGACGGCTCTACAGACAATACCAAGGAGCTTGTTGAAGGATGGTTAGCGGAGAAATTGGTGCAAATCGTTTATTATTATCAAGAAAATCTAGGGATGCATGGTGCACATAATACAGCATATGAGCTCATTGATACGGAGCTCAATGTGTGCATAGATTCTGATGATTATATGTCCGATGATGCCATTGAGAGGATTCTTACCTTCTGGGAGCAACATGGTAGTGACAGATATGCAGGTATCGTGGGATTGGACGCAGCACCGACTGGAGAAGTAATCGGCACGATCATGCCAAGACATTTGAAAGAAGAGACACTCTCTAATTTGTACGGCAGACATAAGGTCAAAGGGGACAAAAAGCTGGTATACCGTTCAGAGCTGACACGGAATACACCACCGTATCCCATCTATCCTGATGAGAAGTATGGTCCACTCGCTTACAAGTACATTCTAATAGATCAGCAGTATCCGCTGTTAATCATGAATGAGGTGCTGTGTTATGTGGAGTATATGGCTGATGGGTCAAGCATGAATATCATTAAGCAATATAAAGGGAATCCTCGAGGCTTTTCCTTCTATCGCAAGACTTCAATGGTCTATGCACCATCTTATTGGAAACGTCTGAGGGAAACGATACATTATGTATCTAGTAACATTATGATTAAGAATTACAGGTTTTGGTTGCAGTCACCCTGCAAGTGGACGACGCTCATTGCTATTCCTTTTGGCCTTGCATTGTATGTATATATTCAGGGAACAAGCAGGGCAACGGTCTTATCCAATATGAAGCCTGTCCATTTAACAACGGAAGGAACTCAGAAATGACTGTATTATGGTTAAATCTTGGATTTGTCTACCTTTTTTCGACGCTTGCCCGATATTTTGCTAAGCCTCCCCTATTATTAGGTACAGTTAAACCAAGGATGCTTTATGTTATTCCTGTTTTAATGTGTATGGTGCTAGTTGCGGGCTTGCAGAATAACATCGGAGATACCGTGTATTATATACACACCTTTAATATCACGGAGTTTACTTGGGAGGATATGAAGTCGGGCAAGGATGTTGGCTTTGTTATGTTCCAGATGGTGCTACAGATGTTTACCAAGGATCCGCAGGTCTTGATATTCGTAACAGCCTTGATTACGAACGTACTTATTGTGATGACATTCTACCAATATTCTAGGGCTTTTGAACTGAGCTTATATGTATATATTACGTCTGGATTATTCCTGGTTTCGATGAATGGGATAAGACAATTTTTGGCTGCCGCTATCCTATTCGCCGCAACCAAATATCTTATTGAGGGCAAATGGAAGACATACATGTTGATCGTTCTGATTGCCACTACCATCCATCAGAGTGCGCTTGTTCTAATACCCATTTATTTTATTGTAAGAAGAAGGGCATGGACTTGGACTACCACGATCTTTCTCCTATTATCTATTCTATTAGTTATTGGATATGGACAACTTTCTACGGTGCTCTTCTCGGCAATTGAGAATACACAGTATGGCCACTACAAGAATTTTACTGAGGGAGGCGCGAATGTCCTTAGAGTTATCATCTATGGTATACCCCTCATACTTGCTTACCTTGGAAGAGCGAAGCTTAGGAAACTATGCCCATATAGTGACTATATTGTAAATCTATCATTACTAGCATTCATCTTTATGCTGATTTCTACTCAGAATTGGGTTTTCGCTAGAATGACCATCTATTTCGGTTTATATAATATCATATTGGTTTCATGGATTTGTAAGCTGTTTGCGGGGAAGGATCAGAAGCTGGTTTATTACGGGATCCTAGGATGTTATGTGGTCTACTTTTATTACGAGCATGTGATCAGCTTGGGAATGGTTTATAGGAGTGAATACTTGTCTTGGTAGAGGACCTAGAACGGAAGGGGAAGAGAATGTTGACAGATACTCATAATATCCCACGACTTATTCATTATTGCTGGTTTGGTCGAGGGGAAAAGCCTAGGAAAATAGAGATGTGTATAAAAAGTTGGTATAAGCATTTGGGAGATTATCAATTCATGGAATGGAATGAAGATAATTTTGATATCAATTCCAATTTATACGTGAAGCAAGCTTATGAGGCCAAGAAATACACATTTGTAAGTAATTATGTGCGATTGTATGCCCTCTATTATTATGGAGGCATATATTTGGATACGGATGTGGAGGTCATCAAGCCGCTTGACCGTTTTCTCCATCACACGGCTTTCTCGGGATTTGAAGATGAGACTTATCTCCAGTCAGGCACGATGGGGGCGATTCAGGGACATTCATGGATTAAGGAATTGCTGAATCATTATGACAATAGGCATTTTGTCTTAAACGACGGGACAATAGACACAACAACCAATACGGCAATGATGACTAACAATGGTGACAAGCACGGATTACAGCTGAATGGACATTATCAGGTTCTGGACAATGGGGTTACCTTCTATCCGCGAACCTACTTTAGTCCATATGATTATATTAACGGGGCTAATTATTTGACAGCAGAAAGCTATACGATACATCATTTTGCGAAATCATGGTTACCTGCGCACGTGCGTATAAGAGGTGAGTTAAAGAGGTTGGTTGGCCGTTATATCGGTCCTAGATTCGTGGCGAGAATGAGGACGATCTTTAAGTGAATTTAATTTCAAAAGTATGGAAGGAGTATGCTGAGTGATTATATCCGATGAACAGCTTGAACGTTTAGGAAGATATTATACTAGTGAGTTTGTGAGAAAGGTAATGCCTTGGGTGACCGAGGTTCCCTTTCACGAATGGCTCGAACGGCAGGATGCAACTAGGAAAGCCCAGCATATGGATGTAATAAAATATCGTGAGGTGATCAACAATGAAGCGCGTTTTTGATCTATTGATTTCGATAACCCTAGCCTTGATCCTACTGCCTGTCATATTAATTGTGGCATTATTGGTTAAATTCCAATTGGGGAGTCCGGTGGTATTCAGGCAGCTACGACCAGGGCTAAACGGAGCACCTTTCTATGTGTATAAATTTCGAACCATGTCCGATCAGAAGGACAGTAGCGGGCAATTGCTACCGGATCACATACGACTGACCTCCTTCGGTAAGTTTTTGAGAAAATATAGCTTGGATGAATTGCTTCAGCTGTTTAACGTCATCAAAGGTGAATTAAGCTTGGTTGGTCCAAGGCCACTACTCATGGAGTATTTACCTTTATATACGGAGGAGCAATCCAGGCGTCATGAGGTAAAGCCGGGAATAACCGGATGGGCCCAGGTTAATGGAAGGAATGCGATTACCTGGGAGGAAAGATTCAGACTCGATAGGTGGTATGTCGAGAATAGAAGCTTCTGGCTAGATTGTAGAATTCTATTGTTAACTTTTAAGAAGGTCATTCGTTCTGAAGGGGTGAGCAGTGCGAACCATGTAACCATGCCGATATTTGAGGGAAGTATTCATAATCAATAATGATAGGGAAGTGACAGATCAATGAATGAGCATAAGAGAATTTATTTATCCGCACCGCATATGAGCGGGAAAGAGCTACATTATATGAAGGATGCGTTTGACAGTAATTGGATTGCCCCTCTTGGACCTAATGTAGATGCCTTTGAGAGAGAATTGGCGGAATATGTGGGCGTTAAGGACGCTGTCACTCTAAGCTCTGGAACGGCAGCGATTCACTTGGCATTGCAGCTTATAGGGGTGAATAAATATGATCGAGTATTCTGCTCAAGCCTAACCTTCGTGGCCAGTGCGAATCCTATTCTTTACATGGGAGCCGAGCCCGTCTTTATTGACTCTGAGCCAGACACTTGGAACATGTCACCGCAAGCATTGTCTAGAGCGCTCGCTGAAGCTCATAAAGAAGGTAAACTACCAAAGGCTGTCATTGTCGTCCATCTATACGGACAAAGTGCAAGAATGGAAGAAATTTATGACTTATGTGATCTATACCAGATTCCTATTATTGAGGATGCTGCAGAATCACTTGGTTCAACATATAAAGGGAAGGCAAGCGGTTCGTTGGGCAAGTATGGGGTATATTCATTCAACGGGAACAAGATTATTACGACGTCTGGGGGAGGAATGTTGGTTTCCGACGATGTAGATGCCTTGAAGAGAGCGCGATTCTTGGCTTCACAAGCAAGGGATCCAGCTCCCTACTATCAACATAGCCTAGTAGGCTACAATTATCGGATGAGTAATTTACTAGCAGGCATGGGAAGAGCGCAGCTAGAAGTGCTGGATGAACGAGTAGAGAGAAGAAGGGCAATATTCAATCAGTACTATGAAGCATTGGCGGGGATACCGGGAATTAACTTTATGCCAGAGTTGGAGAATACAAGATCAAACCGCTGGCTTACTACATTAACTATGGATGAGTCCGAAACCGGTCGTTCGATTCAGGATATATTAGAGGCTTTAGCTGAGAATAATATAGAGGGTCGTCCGGTTTGGAAACCAATGCATATGCAGCCACTATTCAGGGGAACACGTTATTACCCTCACGAGAAGCAACAGAGTATATCCGAGAGATTATTTCAGACAGGAATATGTTTGCCTTCTGGATCTAGCATGACTGATGCGGACCAACAGAGAGTGATCGATATCATACAAGATGAAATTAAACAAGCAAGTGGAAAGTACGCAGAGCGTACTTTTTTTGTTGGATAGAACTTTAAGTTTATTAAAGAGGAGATGGAGCAATCATGTGTGGGATTGTAGGATACGTTGGCAAACAGGATGCGAAGGAAATATTGTTGAAGGGCTTAGAGAAGCTCGAATACCGAGGCTACGATTCAGCGGGAATTGCTTTATCCAATGAAGAGGGGATTCATGTGTTCAAAGAAAAGGGTAGGATCGCAGCGCTAAGAGGGGTCGTCAATCATCGAGTAACAGCCCCAATAGGGATAGGTCATACCAGATGGGCTACACATGGTGTACCAAGTCGGATAAATGCCCATCCCCATCAAAGTGAAAGCGGTCAATTTACTCTTGTGCATAATGGCGTCATTGAGAACTATCAGGAATTAAAACGGGAGTACCTGCAGAACGTGAGGATCGTCAGTGATACAGATACGGAAGTAGTAATCCAGCTTATGGAGCAGCTCTCGAAGCTCTGTTCATCGGTAGAAGAAGCCTTCCGAAAGACACTTAAGCTATTAAAAGGCTCCTATGCCATTGCTCTGATTGATAACTTAGATAGAGAAACCATCTATGTCGGCAAGAATAAGAGTCCGTTGCTTATCGGTGTTGGTGAGGACTTCCACGTCATTGCAAGTGATGCCATGGCCATGCTGCAGCTTACTAATCAATATGTAGAAATTATGGATGAGGAGGTTGTGATTGTTCGAAGTGATAGCATAACTATCAAGAGCTTAAAGGGTGGTCTTATCCAACGAGAGCCATTCATTGCCAAACTGAATATTAGTGATATAGAAAAAGGCCAGTATCGACATTATATGCTCAAAGAGATTGATGAACAGCCGTATGTGATACGCAAGCTTATTGAGAAGTATTCGGATGAAGCCGGTGAAGTTATTATAGACGAGGATATTCGTGAAGCGATAAAAGCCGCCGATCGTCTTTATGTCATTGCATGCGGAACAAGCTACCACGCTGGTCTGGTTGCCAAACAGCTATTCGAGAAGCTAGCTCAAATTCCTGTAGAAGCCCATGTAGCCAGCGAGTTTCTGTACAATCCACCCCTGCTATCGAAGCAGCCATTATTTATCTTTATCTCACAAAGTGGTGAAACAGCCGATAGTAGAGGCGTATTGGTTAAAGTTAAGCAAATGGGTTATCCGTCCATAACGATTACCAATGTGCCTGGGTCGACACTATCACGTGAAGCGGATTTCACCTTATATACACATGCGGGCCCGGAAATAGCAGTTGCATCGACCAAAGCGTATACGGCACAAATAACCGTTTTGGCTCTGCTTGCCTTTCATAGCGCATGCGCCAGAGGAATAGAGCTTGATTTCCATCCACTGCGTGAGCTGAGTCTGGTTGCGAATGCTATGGAAACCTTAGTGAGCGAGAAAGGTAAGATGGAGGAAGTGGTTTGGAAGTATCTAAGTACCTCGCGCAGCTGTTATTTCCTTGGTCGAGGTGTAGATTATTATGTCTCCATGGAAGGAGCATTGAAGCTTAAGGAGATCTCATATATTCAAGCGGAGGGATTTGCTGGTGGTGAGTTAAAGCATGGCACCATCGCATTGATCGAGAAGGATACCCCCGTAATTGTACTGATTACACAAAATCATATTAATAGTAAGATGAGAAGCAATGTGCAGGAGGTCATGGCTCGTGGTGCACATGCTTGTATCATTAGTATGGAGGGAATGGAGGACAAGCATGACCAGTTGGTGTTGCCATATGTTCATGAAGCTCTGACACCTCTTGTCGCGGTTATTACATTCCAGCTTATTGCCTATTATGCCGCACTGTACAGAAGCTGTGATATTGATAAACCAAGGAATTTGGCCAAGAGTGTGACGGTAGAATGAAGAGCAACGTCGTGATTGTTGGCTCTGGTGGACATGCTAAGGTAGTGATTGATATTATCGAGAAATTAAATAGCCATAGGATTATTGGCTTTATTGATAGTTTCAAGGCTAAAGGTACGAGCATTTATGGGTATGAGGTTCTAGGTGACGAGAGTTATATTCATGACAATCATAGTATCATTGATGGCGGTATTGTTGCCATTGGTGATAATTGGGTGAGGTCTGAAGTGGTTCGTAGAATCCTTACTATTCAACCGCACTTTAATTTTATTAATGCCATACACCCTTCCTCGATAATTGCAAGGGGCGTAACTATTGGAGCTGGTACGGTAGTCATGGCAGGTGCAGTCATTAATAGTGACACGGTTATTGGTGAGCATTGTGTGTTGAATACAAAGTCTTCCGTAGATCATGATTGTACAATTAGAGATTTTGTCACCATAGCACCCAACGCTACGACTGGGGGCAATGTGATGATTGGTCATTACACAACATTATCCCTAGGTGCGAATATTATTCACTCTAGGGAGGTTGGCAGCCATACGGTCATAGGGGCTGGCTCTAATGTGTTATCTGATATTGGATCTTATTCAGTAGCTTACGGAACACCGGCCAGGGTTATTAGAAGTCGCGAGCAGGGTGAGAGTTACCTATAAATGTAATAAATAACGTTTGACAACATATAGGGATGATGGTAATCTATGTATGTGTTCTTTATTAAGAACCAAAAGTAAAAGTATTGTTCTTACAGGAGAACGACACTGCGGAGGAAAATATGAGTGCAATAACAGGGATTTACGATTTTAATGGTGATTCTGCTGTAAGCGAGCATGGAATAAATCTCATGAGAGCCTTACAGAAGTATCCGGCCGACGATGTTCAAGTCTGGCATAAGGGAGCAGTATTCTTAGGGTGTCATGCACAATGGATTACACCTGAATCGGTTGGTGAACAGCTTCCTTACTATGATACTGAGCGCCAGCTGGCCATTACCGCGGATGCCATCATCGACAATCGTGAAGAGCTGTTCGAGAAGCTACAGGTAGATTACTCTTATCGTAAAGTAATAACAGATAGTGAATTAATTTTACTCGTTTATTATAAATGGGGTGAACAAGCTCCCAAATACCTGATTGGCGACTTCGCCTTCATGATCTGGGATGAGAGGAATAATAAGCTCTTCGGAGCAAGAGACTTCTCTGGTAGTCGAACCCTGTATTACTCTAAGAATTCACAGAGGTTTGCCTTCTGTACAACAATCGAGCCATTGTTAAGCTTACCATCTATGGGGAACAAGCTGAATGAGCAATGGCTAGCACAATTCCTGGCTATCATTGTAACAACGGATTCCGTTGATTGTTCTTCTACAGTGTACCAAGATATCGAGCAAATTCCTCCAGCACATAGTATTTCTGTTGTAGATGGCAGAGTGAAGCTGACTAGATATTCGACCTTGGTGGCGGGAGATATGCTTAAACTCAAGTCGAATCATGACTACGAGGAGGCATTCCGTGATGTACTCCGCACTGCTGTAAAAGCACGAATCCGTACACGTCACAAGGTAGGGGCGCAGCTCAGTGGAGGGATGGACTCCGGTTCCGTAGTAAGCTTTGCTGCCAAAGAGCTACTTATTGAGAACAAGAAGCTACATACCTTTAGCTATATTCCACCTGATGATTTTCAGGATTGGACTCATAAGACTAGATTTGCTGATGAGAGGCCCTTCATTAAGTCCACTGTGCAGCATGTTGGTAATATTACCGATAATTACTTGAACTTTCCTGGGAAAAGTCCTTTATCTGAGGTAGATGACTGGCTTGAGATGATGGAGATGCCTTATAAATTCTTCGAAAACTCCTTCTGGATGAAAGGGATATATGAGGAAGCTCAGAAGCAAGGGATCGGCGTTCTCCTAACAGGACAGAGAGGCAATTGGACCATATCCTGGGGGCCTGCACTAGATTACCAGGCTGTTCTTCTAAAAAAGCTTAATCTCCTTCGGTTTTATCATGAAATGACTATGTATAGCAGGAATATTGGGGTTCGAAAGGCTCGCGTATTGAAATTTGCAGGTAGAAAAGCATTCCCTTTCTTATCGCACCTACTTCCAAAGGAAGAGCAAGAGGTATTCCCGGTTTTGATCAATCCAGATTTTGCTCGGAGAATGAATGTGTTCGCTAAGCTCGAAGAGCATGGCTTTAACAAAACCGATTTTTCTACAGCTAGTGCATTTGAAGCCAGAAGACAACAGTTTGAGGAGCTAAATATTTGGGGTTTGACGGGTACTGTTAATACAAGATTGTCACTGCGCCACTCCATATGGGGTCGAGATGCCACGAACGATTTAAGGGTTATTCGGTTTTGTCTATCTGTTCCAGAGGGACAATATGTACAGGATGGCTTCGATCGATCTTTAATTAGGAGAGCAACAGAAGGTCATCTACCTGACAAGGTGCGGTTAAATCTAAGAACACGTGGTGTGCAAGGTGCGGATGGTGTTCATCGTATGACACACTGTTGGAATGACTTTATAGCGGAGCTGCAGCAGCTTATTATCGACCCTTCGGTTGCTCCATATTTGAATGTTGAGCAATTGAAGAAGGCCATAGTGAAGATCCAGCATGAACCTAAGCCGGAACTTGCCTATGATTATGAATTTAGAATATTGATGAGAGGCTTAATCTTTGGTCGATTTATCAAAAAACTTGCTTGAGAGGAGGTGATATTATGCATAGCAAGAAGGAATGGCAAGCACTTTCCCTAGAGGTACTCGATGTATCTATGACAATGGCAGGTCCTGGTCTTAAAACACCTGATGATGTTCAACCAGATCCAACGGAAATGATTCACTACAGCTAATCCAATTAATGGGGTTTGGTACAACATACATAGCCCTTGTACGTAATGAAGTATAAGGGCATGTAACCTCATCACAACGATTTGGAGTGAAAGCAATGATTGGAACGGTAAATAAGATCGTATACAAGGGATTTGGATATACACTATCTAGTGAAATCCCCCTACCGGAGCTGCTAAGATGTGAGCAGGGAAATCAAGTGGATCTAGAAATTATTAAGGCTGATCTAACTCATGTATGGTCCGAGGCGGTTAAGAATGAAGATAAAATTGTTGTTCTTGATCAGAAGGTCATGTTTCTTGTTCCTGATACCGCTACGTTCTGTATCGAAAACGGCAGCATTATTACTGTTTCCCCTATAGAAGGTTCTAATGAGGATAAAATACGCCTATATATTCTTGGTACATGTATGGGTGTGCTTCTAATGCAAAGAAAGGTACTCCCGTTACACGGAAGTGCAATTGCCATAGATGGAAAAGCGTATGCGTTTGTCGGCCATTCAGGCGCTGGGAAATCAACGTTGGCTAATATTCTTATTAATAGAGGTTATCCATTACTTAGTGATGATGTAATTGCAGTTTCACTCAATCATGAGAATAAGCCTATCGTTGTACCCTCTTATCCACAACAGAAGCTATGGCAGGAGAGTATCCATGTGCTAGGTATAGACAAGCGTCAATACCAGCCTTTATTCGAGAGAGAGACCAAGTATGCTGTACCGGTACCTTCACAATATTATGGTGCACCGTTACCACTTGCTGGTGTGTTCGAATTAACGAAGGCAGAGGATATTGGCATCGAGTGGAATCCCATACAAGGCCTTGATCGGTTACATACCTTGTTCAATCATACTTATCGTAATTTTCTAATCGCTCGATTAGACTTGATGGAATGGCATTTCCAGATATCGACTCGTATAGTTAACGTGATTAATATGACGAGAATTCGACGTTCGATTCATGGATTTTCGGCTAACCAAATTGCATCACATATAATTAGCCATGCCCAATAATACACTTTTTCTTTATTCTAATAAGGAGGAACTATATATGACCAAACGTCAGTTAGAGAAATTGTTAGACCAGCATATTAAGCAGAAGCCAGGAAACATTGTAAGTGATATGGATGGGGAGAAGGTTATGATTAACATTACTAATGGTAAATATTATAACCTAGGCATAATCGGCGGTAGGATATGGGAGATGATTGATCATCCAACAACGGTAGAGGGTGTTATTAATAATTTAGTTCATGAGTATGATGTGGAACCAATCGAATGTGAGGAGCAGGTAGTAGCATTCATGGATCATTTATATGAAGAAGGATTGATTGGATATGTAGAAAGGGAAGACAATGGGCAAACCAAGTAGGCTAAGCATTTTTTTATCCCTAGATATTCAGAAGAAACTTCTATTACTAGAAGCTTTTTTTTATTTAGGCTGGGCACGAATTCTACTCATGGTACCATTCTCCCGAGTCGCCCCTTCCTTAGGTGTTCATATGATAGAGACATCGTCCACAGTAGCCGCAACTGATCGCGCTACCTTATATAGTGTCCAAGAGTCCATCAAGATGATGAGTAACCATACACCCTGGGAGAGCAAATGTCTGGTAAAGGCTATTGCAGGAATGAAGATGCTCAACAAGCGCGGAATGGACAGCACTCTGTATCTTGGAACCGGTAAAGACGAGCGCGGTAAGATGATCGCCCATGCTTGGTTGCGCAGCGGACCTTATTATATTACTGGGTCCGAGGGTAAAGAGAAATTTACAGTCGTTGGAAAGTTCGCACAACACAATAGTAGTCAAGGAATAAGGGGATGACCATGACGAACATTGATCAGTTGGAATGTGATTCCTTCTCTAAAGAATTAAATTTTATGCTTCTGCTATTGAGTGAGGAGACAACGGAACAACAACCTCATTTAGTCCGGAGTGCGTTAATCAATATGGACTGGGACCATTTCATAGAGTTGACGAGACATCATCGTGTATATCCCATCATCTATAAAAGGTTAAAGGATTTAGCAATCTACAATAAATGGATACCTACAAAAGTTATGGCAAGTCTCCAACGAGAATACCAGAGAAATACATATCAAATGCTTCATCTAAGCGGAGTTATGGATACTGTGTGCAGAATATTAGACGATAATCAAATTCGATCTATCTTTCTCAAAGGACCTGTACTTGCTCTAGACTTGTATGGCGATATCTCCCTTCGTACATCTTGTGATCTTGATTTGATCGTTCCGATGGAGGATCTAGCACGCACGGAGAGTCTCTTACTAAAGCTTGGATATGTGAAGGATGATTACTTTGAGACAATTCTAGGTGATTGGAAGTGGAGGCACCACCATATTACCTTTTACCACCCTATCATAGGGATTAAGTTAGAGATTCATTGGAGATTGAATCCTGGTCCATCGAAGGAACCGGGTTTTAATAAGTTATGGACTCGGAAGAGAACAAGTACGATTACGAATTATCCCATTTACTATTTGGGTAGAGAAGACCTGTTTATGTTTCTTGTCTCTCATGGTGCTCGTCATGGTTGGTCACGGCTTCGTTGGTTGGCCGATATCGATCGGCTCTCAAGACAGCCTATCGACTGGGTTGTGCTCAGAGAATTATTGTACAAATATCAATACGCTCACATTGGAGGTCAAGCACTTATCCTGTCGGAACAATTACTCCTAACACCTATAGCCGGACGGATAAGGGCAATCATGGGAGATACTCGTACAAGACGATTGGCACAGGATGCCTTATTCTATATTCGGCAGATGGTTAATTTGCATACAGAACCTGTACCGGAGCATATATCGAGGTACCATAAACGCCATTTATTCTCACTAATGTCCACACAACAGAAAATAATATTTATTCTTAGCTTTTTGTATCCTTACCCCGAGGACGCTAGAACATTACCATTGCCCACAAAGCTGCATTTTTTATATTTCCCTCTACGACTCATAGTTTGGACTTGGAGAAAAACGAAGAAAATTACCTTGCAAGAGGGAGGATATAAATGAAATACGCGACACATTATTTCAAACGCTTATACGCATATACAGGTAAGCCTCTGTACGCCAATCTTATCGGTATGGTCATGATTAGCCTCCTTGAGGGCATTGGGATCTTTCTGCTAATTCCTCTTATTCATGTGAGTGGGATATTCAGTCTAGACATAGATGCCATTCCATTGTTGAGTATGTTTAGTTTCTTGCACGCTTTACCATCGAAGTTTGGACTGCCTCTTATATTAGGGATATACATCCTTATCGTAGTCTGTCAGACCCTCATGCAGAGGAGCTTATCCATTAGAAATGTGAGAATGGTTTATAGCTTTAGTCGTGAGTTAAGACTAGAGACTTATAGAACATTGCTAGAAGCTAATTGGAACTACTTTGTTAAGAAGAGAAAATCAGATTTAATTGCTAGCATGACAGTCGAGTTGGCTCGGGTTGTATCTGGATTGAATCTAATTCTGCTATTAGTTACTTCAGTAATATTCACATTCTTTCAAGTTGCATTAGCTCTATGGCTATCAGTTAAGATGACATTGTTTGTATTAATGGGCGGAATAATTCTTGTCTTATTTGCTAAGTCTTATCTGAATAAGGCCCGTGCAATAGGAAACCAAACATCGGAGCTTGCACAAAGCTACTATGCGGGAATAACCGATCAGTTAAACGGGATTAAAGATATCAAAAGTAATACATTGGAGCGGTCTAGATTACATTGGCTTGAGACATTGACGAAGGGCATGCTGCAAGAGCAGATCGACTATGTGAAATTAAGAACCAGCTCGCAGGTATTATATAAAATTTCGTCAGCTTTATTAATTGCAGTGTTTATTTATTTTTCAGTAGGATTCATCCAAGCGCAACCTGAGTTATTAATTGTAATGATCATTATTTTCTCTCGACTTTGGCCTAAATTTTCAGACATTCAGTCTAATCTACAACAAATATCCTCGACAATCCCGGCATTTAAATCTTTACTCGATTTGCAGCATGAGTGCCAAGAAGCAAGTGAACGGCTTGAAGGCATTCAGAGCAATCATCTAGTAGAGCCACTCTGTATAGATCGACATATACAATGTCGAGATCTTTATTACCGCTATGACAATAAAGAAGCTGAGTATGCCTTGCAAGATATTAATTTAATCATTCCCTCGAATCAGATGACAGCGATTGTAGGTCGCTCCGGTGCGGGAAAGAGCACTTTGATTGATCTGTTAATGGGGATGCTCCAGCCAACGAGCGGACAGGTTCTACTAGACGGTATTCCTCTAACCACGGATAATTTAGTATCTTTAAGACAAGCAATCAGTTATGTTCCACAGGATCCTTTTCTATTCAACGGAAGTATAAGGGACAATTTGACGATGATTAAACCAGGAGCTAGTTTAGTAGAGATCTGGGAGGCTTTAGAATTCTCTTCCGCAGCCGAATTTGTACGCAAGCTACCTCAAGGCCTGGATACAATCATTGGTGACCGTGGAGTTAAGCTATCAGGGGGAGAGCGCCAACGGCTAGTGTTAGCCAGGGCGATCCTTAAGAAACCGTCAATCCTTGTTCTCGATGAAGCTACGAGTGCACTGGATACCGAGAATGAAACTAGAATTCAGGAAGCTATAGAAAGAATTAAGGGATCTATGACTATCATTGTCATAGCCCATCGTTTGTCCACCATTCGCAATGCAGATCAGGTAATTGTATTAGATCAAGGACAAATTATCCAAACAGGGGCTTTTGGTCAGCTTGCCAATGAAAAGCGCGGAGTGTTTAGAACCTTGCTTGGGTATCAATAGTCAAGTCGCAAAAAAAGATTGGTTTTTGTTGACTTGTTCTTTATAAAGGAATATTATTGGGTTATCATTCACAATAAAGAACGGTGGATAAACATGTTGCATAAAGTAAGCATTGTAGTTCCTATTTATAAGGTCGAAAAATATCTTGAACGGTGTATTATTAGCATTTCAGAGCAATCTTATAAGAACATAGAGATTATATTAGTAAACGATGGTTCCCCAGATAACTGTGGGGCCATTTGTGAAGAATATGCAAAAAAGGATCATCGAATCAAAGTGATTGAGAAGGAAAACGGTGGGTTATCCGATGCGAGAAATTGCGGTATGCAATATGTCACAGGCAAATATACAATTTTCGTGGACAGTGATGATTGGATACACACTAACATGGTCAAGGATATGATTTCATGTAGTATTAAATATCAAGCTGATATCGTACAAACCTCATTCTATTACACTTATGATGATCATTTGTTATTTGATAATAGGTATTATGCAGATAATACGCCCCCGGTCGTTATTAAAGATAAGAGTATACTTATGTCTGAATTAATCATAAATGAAAGAGTTAAAAACTTTGCTTGGGGGAAACTCTTTAAAACAAATATGATTCGTAACATTCCTTTCAAGAAAGGAGTGTTATTCGAAGATGTCTTCTGGGCATACCAAGTGATGCACCTGGTAAAGACATATGTACTATTGCATCAGCCCCGTTATTACTATTACCAACGAGATGACAGCATCGTTTCGACGTATACAACACGAAATTTGGATATGATTAGAGGTTTAAAGGAGAGGCATTGTTTTATTGAGAGGCTCTATACAGAATCGATAGATGAATCATATAAAGTTATATTAATGAACAGTTTATCCCACTACCACTTGCTATTGAGAAACAGAAATAAAGATAAAGGTGGTTTACATAAGAAAGAGATCAGACTGTATATGAAACATCATTATATGGAACTTAAAAAAGCTGTTAAAAGAGATGCACATTTAAAGAAACAATTGCAATTGTTTCATATACATCCTTATTTGAATATATTGTACCTCCTTACTTCGAAGGTCCTTAGAAAATGTAAAATCCTACCCCAACCAACTAAATTACAACGAATAAACCTCTAGAAAATAAACATTGACTTGTTCTTTATAAAGAACTAAAATGTAAATAAGGAATTTTTTTTGGCTTAGTGTTCTCTATTGAGAACCTAATGCTGCCTCTGGAGGGGATGTAATCATGGTAGTAAAGCCATTAAGGATACTTCATGTTGTTGGAGCGATGAATATAGGCGGTACGGAAACGATGCTAATGAATATATATCGGAAAGTGGATAGAGATCAAGTGCAATTTGACTTCATTTCTTATTCTCAAGACCACGCTCATTATGATGACGAGATCATCAGCCTAGGTGGCAGCGTAATTAGGTTATCCAACCCTCAGTCTATAATAGAGCTCTATAGAGCAATTAATATAAACGGCCCATATGATGCCGTTCATTCCCACACGTTATTTCATTGCGGGTTGGCTGCTTTAGCTGCAAAGCTGGCAGGTGTGAAGATTAGGATATCACATGCACACACAACATGGGATAGAAATGATGGCTTTCTAAGAAAAGTATATATGGTGTTGATGAGGAAATTCATATCTTTGTTTTCAACGAACTTATTATATTGCAGCAAAGAAGCTGGGAATTATTTGTTTGGCAATAAACATACAATCAAATCTGAATACTATCCAAACTTAATAGACTACTCTGGTTTTTTAGAAAAAGAAGATACTGTAGCGGAAGCGTTTAAGCAAGACCAAGGTTTGAATAATAGCATTGTCATTGGTCATATAGGTAGGTTTATGGAGGCAAAGAATCACAGATTTCTAATAGATATTATGGAACAAATAGTAAAGAGGAATATCGATGCCAAATTGTTATTAGTTGGAGATGGTGTGTTAAGAAAGCAAATCGAAGAAGTAGCGAGGGCAAAGGGCATTTCTGAAAGCATTCAATTTATTGGAATACGAGATGACATAGCTACCTTATTGCATAGCATGGATATCTTTGTATTTCCTTCTATCTATGAAGGGTTGGGATTGGTTTTATTAGAAGCTCAAGCTTGTGGATTACCATGTATTGTATCTGAAGCTATTCAGCCGGAAGCTGATTTAAACATTGGTTTGATCTCAAGGTGTTCCTTAGAGGAAGATGCGAATGTCTGGGCTGATAGAATATTAGAGCAGGCTGGTAGAAAGGAAAGTAATTCCAATCATATTATTAAGGGTTTTGAACAAAACGGCTACTCCTTTCCCGCAGGTTTGTCAAAGCTTAACGATATTTATAAGAACGACCATAGAAAGGGTTCTATGAAGAACATACTCATATCTTCATTTGATATGGAGGTAGGAGGCGTAGAAAGAAGCCTTGTAAGCATGTTAAACAAATTTGATTATAACAATTATAACGTTGATTTGATGTTATATAGTCATACCGGTGATTTTATGAATTTGCTTCCTAAGCAATCCCATTTGTTAGCAGAGTCGAGCGTTTATCGAACATTTAGAATGTCGATAGGGCAAATGATAACAAGAGGAAATTTTATTCTAGCCTTAGTAAGGATATTAGCTAAATATAGAGCAGGTTTATATCAATCTATTGAAAATGGTTATAGGCAAATGCAATACATGTGGAAATATTCTTTACCTTTTCTGCCGAAATTCCAGAAGGAATACGACATTGCCATCAGTTATTTATGGCCTCATTATTTTATCTCTCATAAGGTTAAGGCTAGAACAAAAATAGCCTGGATCCATACTGATTTTTCCACAGTGGACACGGATATCAATCTGGATATTAAGATGTGGAACAAATTTAATTATATCGCTGCTGTTTCGGAAGATTGCAAAAAATCATTCATTACCAAATATCCGATGCTTGAAGAGAAGGTAGTTGTTATTGAAAATATAACTTCACCAGAGTTTGTAAGAATGCTGTCTAACGAAAAAGTTACTGATAATCCGATGAGTTCAGACCACAGATTTAAGTTAATCTCAGTAGCCAGACTATCTCATGCCAAGGGAATTGATAATGCTGTAAAAGCATTGAAAATATTAAAGGATAAAGGCTATAAAGATATCGCTTGGTATGTTGTGGGGTACGGGGGTGATGAGAGTATGCTTAGAGATTTGATCGAAGAATATAAACTCGAAGATAGCTTTATCCTCTTAGGAAAGAAGATAAATCCATATCCATATATGAAGGAAGCTGAATTGTACGTTCAACCATCCAGATATGAGGGAAAGGCTGTTACCGTAGGGGAAGCCCAAATTCTCTCAAAGCCTGTCATGATTACCAATTATGCAACGGCTAAGAGCCAAGTAGTAGATGGGTTTGATGGATATATTGCAGAATTATCAATTGAGGGCATAGCGGATGGTATTGTGAGATTATACAAGGATCACGAACTGAGAAATAAACTTGCAAATAATTGTAGAAGAACAGATTACGTTAACAATAGTGAACTTGATAAACTATACCAATTAATTGAGATAGGAGGATGAAGCATATGAAGGATTTTGTTCATACATGTAAAAGGTATGTATCTTTACTTCTCATATTCATGTTTAACTGCCTGCCTATTAAGAATAATAAAGTTTTCTTTTTTAGCTATTATGGAGCTCAATACGGGTGCAATCCCAAATATATAACAGAATACATACTTAGGAATATTCCGAATACATTCGATCTAGTATGGGCCTTCAATGACTTGGAATCGAAACAACATTTAACTGGATTTAGAAAAGTCCGAACGATGTCTCTGAAGTACTTTTATGAATTATGCACTTCAAAGGTGGTCATCACAAATTTCAGGACAACGAATTTATATATAAAAAGGGAAAACCAATTTTATATCCAGACATGGCACAGTTCATTACGACTAAAACAAATCGAAAAGGATGCAGAGGCTGCTTTGCCGCCTCACTACGTGCAAATGGCCCGTAATGACTCAGTTAAATGCGATTTACTATTATCCGGATGTGGGTATAGTACAGAAATTTTTAAACGGTCATTCTGGTATGATGGGGAAATCTTTGAGCATGGAACACCGCGGAATGATGTTCTCTTTGAAAGTAATTTCAAATCAAGAGCCAAAATACTAGACCCTCTTAACATACCTGTGGATCGCAAGGTGATTTTATATGCGCCAACGTTTAGGAGAAATAATGGGCTGGAAGTATACGATCTTAATTATTCTAAAGTCATTAGCAGCATGAGCAATAAATTTGGTGGTGAATGGGTGTTGTTGATTAGGCTGCACCCCCATCTAATCTCAAAATCGGGTCAGTTGATTTATGGAGACAATACGATAGACGTAACCACATATGATGACGTCCAAGAGCTATTGAGTATAGGGGATGTTTTAATATCTGACTATTCTTCACTCATGTTCGATTTCTCATTAACTAAGCGGCCGTGCTTTTTATATGTCCCAGATGTTGAGGAATATACGAATAATGATAGGGACTTATATTTCGACCTCCAAGAGTTACCTTTTATTAGTGCTACAAGCAATGATGAGCTATTGAAGGAAATTGATACATTTAACGAAGCGGAATATAGGAGGAGCATGAACTCTTTTGCAGACCATATAAGTACGTTCGAGGAGGGGGATGCGTGTGAACATATCGTAGAGAGAATGGTTAGTATTTGCTTTCAAGGAGAGGGAGTGTTGCCTGTGAAAAAGTATAATGTTGGATATACAACAGGAGTCTTCGATTTATTCCATGTAGGACATTTGAATATATTGAGAAGAGCCAAAGAGCAATGCAATTATCTCATTGTAGGGGTCAGCTCGGATGAATTGGTTATGGATTATAAAAACAAGAAACCTGTTATACCTCACAAGGAACGAATGGAAATTTTAGAATCTATCGTTTATGTAGATAAAGTCGTTTCTCAAGATAGCAGAGATAAATTTGTTGCCTGGGAACAGCTAGCGTTCGATGTAATGTTCGTAGGGGATGATTGGAAAGGGAGTGCTCTATTCTCTGAGGTGGAAAGAAAGCTCTATCAAGTAGGTGCAGACATCGTATATTTCCCATATACCAAAGGGGTGTCTACAACAAAGGTTAAGGAAAGAATTCAAGCTGTTCCACATGCGGTGCAAATATGAAGAAAAGTCTGCTATTTGTAATCGATTCATTAGACTGCGCAGGGGCTGAGAAAAGTTTAGTAACATTGCTATCATTGTTGGATTATTCGAAATTCAGTGTGGATATGATGCTATTTGCACACGGTAAGCTGCTAGAGGAGTTACTTCCCAAGGAAGTCAATATTCTAAAGCCGTTAGTATATACAAAATTTAGCGAGTTAAGTATGAAGAATTCATTGATATTCTCTTTAAAATCATTAAGTTTTAGAATGCTGTTCTCAAGATTAAAATACTCAGTAGCAATACGTAGGAGAAAGTATAGTAATCCACAAAAATCGAGAATTTTTTGGCAATCTGTATCTAACGTAATTGAGATTAACCCTAAACTCTATGATGTTGCAATCAGTTATGCACAAGGAATACCTTCTTTTTATGTAATCGATAAAATTCATGCGAAGAAGAAAGTGGCCTGGGTTAATGTGAGCTGTCAACTTAGAGATAAGGAAAGACTGTATCACAAACAATATTATGATCAGTTTGATAAGGTTGTAGCGGTGTCGGATTCCACCAAAGATACATTTATACAATGCTTTCCTGAATACTCGGAAAAAACAAAAGTGATTTATGATATTAATAATCCTGAATTTATAAATAGAATGTCATGCTTAGGTAAGAGCTATGATGATCATTACGATGGCCTAAGAATTCTTACTATTGGAAGGTTGGCTCGCCAGAAAGGATATGACATTGCGCTTCAGACCTGTAAAATGCTGAAAGAACATGGTGTAGAATTCAGATGGTATGCCTTAGGAAAAGGGCCTCTAAAGGAAGAAATAGAACAATATATTAGAGAGAATGATTTATCCCGGCATTTTATTCTATTAGGTGTTGAATCCAACCCATATCCATATATCAAACAATCGGACTTGTACGTACAAACTTCGAAGTTCGAAGGATTTGGATTGGCCATAGCGGAGGCTCGAATGCTTAATGTGCCTGTTGTAACGACTAGATTCGATGCGGTATACAATCAGATGATCGATGGGATAAATGGCTTGGTTGTTGATATGAACGCGGACGCAGTCTATGTAGGTATATTAAAGATAATAAATGATGTGGAATTGAGAGAAAGTATAATCGGGAATTTGAAAGTAGAGAAAAAAGGTAATGTTGAGGAAATAAATAATGTATATCAGCTGATAGGATAACTTTTTAATAATAATGAAAGCGAGAATCACTTATGAAGAAAAAAATCATGTTCATGCTGATCAATATGAATATAGGTGGTACTGAAAAGGCTCTGCTTAATATGATTGCAGAAATGCCGAGGGATCAATATGAAATTACGATTATGCTGTTGGAACCCCGCGGTGCATTTCTTGAAATGATCCCAGCGTATATCCAGATTGAATATCTTAAGGGTTATAGTCATATCAAAGAGTTCTTAAACAAGCCATTGCATCTTATTGCATGGAAACTCCTTAAAGCAGGAAAAGCCCTTGCTGTTATAAGTGCATTATATTTGTATTTCCTATTACGAGTTTTGAATAATAAAAATGCATTTTTCAAGTCAGTTTTACGACAATATCCTGCTGTTGGTACAGATTACGATATTGCAGTTGCTTATGCCGGGCCAATGGATTTTATTAGTTATTATGTAGTCCACAAGATAAAATCAAAAAAAAAGATTCAATGGATTCACTTTGATATTACAAGAATAGGTTTCGATAACCGTTTTGCATCTAAAACATACAAAGACTTCGATAAAGTATTTGTTGTTTCGGAGGAGGGTAGAAGTAAGCTTCTACAAGCAATCCCAAGACTAAAACATAAGGTAGAAACCTTTAAAAATATGATATCACGTGATCTAATACTAAGTTTAGCGGAAGAAGAAATAGGCTTTGAGGATGGATTCAACGGAATAAGGATTCTTACAGTGGGGAGATTGAGTAAAGAAAAGGGACAAGATCTTACAATACCTGTATTAGAGAGATTAATAGAAAATGGCTATAATGTCCGGTGGTACTGTGTAGGTGAAGGGGTGGCGCGAGCACAGTATGAACATATGATACAACAATATCAGCTGGAGAATGATTATATACTCTTAGGGGCTCGTATTAATCCCTATCCATTTATGAAAGAATGCGATATTTACGTGCAACCCTCGCGCCATGAAGGGTATTGTATCACACTAGCGGAGGCGTTGTGCTTCGATAACCCCATTATTAGCACGGATTTTACAGGTGCTAGAGAACAAATAACACATGAACAATCAGGTCTTATTGTAAATTTTGACGAAGACCAAATGTACCAAGCCGTTCGAAGGTTGCTAGATGATGAAATTTTGAAGATGAGGCTTAAAAAGACCGAGGATATTAAAACTACTGATAAAACATATCAATTAGAAAAACTGTATGTATAAGAATTATTAGAGTATAAAGATTGTGGGGTGGATTATGAAAAAAGTATTATTTATGATCAGCAGCATGAATATTGGTGGAGTAGAAAAGTCATTACTATCCTTGCTATCAATTATTCCAAGAGAGGAATACGATATCACTATTTATATGCTCGAAAAGAAGGGAGGCTTTTTGGAATACGTCCCGGAATGGGTCAAGGTAGAAGAGGCAACATGGTTTCAAAAGATAAAGCCAATAATAATGCAACCGCCACTGAAGACTATAAGAAATTACATCAAAAGTAAACAGTACTTTAAGGCAATTTCTTTCATCGGTGTGTATTTGTTATCAAAAAAGTTGGATGATAGATATTTGTACTATTGTCATGTCTTTCGAGACGTTCCTAAAGATCAAAATACATATGATGTTGCCATATCATATCAAGGGCCAACAGATATAATTGACTATTACATTTCACACAAAATTAAGGCAAAGAAGACAATGACCTGGGTCCATTTTGATGTGTCCATGCATCAAATAAATATAAAGTTATATACAAAACTGTACTCCATGTTTAATCAGATCATTATCGTATCCCAGGAGGCAAAGAAACGTTTAATTGAGAAGATCCCAAGTGCTAAAGAAAAGACTAAGGTATTTCTGAATATTGTGCCTCACCATCTTATAAATGAAATGGCGAAAGAAATTACGTTTGACGATAGTTTTAATGGTATAAGGCTTGTCACAGTCGGGAGGCTTTCAAAAGAAAAGGGTCAGGATTTAGCAGTAGAAGCGTTATCGATGCTCCGAAGAGATGGTTACAATGTGAGGTGGTACTGCATAGGGGATGGTAATTACAGAAGCGAATGTGAAGTTCTTATTGAACAATACAATTTAAAGGAAGATTTTATTTTGCTAGGAGCAACGACGAATCCATACCCTTTTATTAAACAAGCGGACATTTATGTCCAAACATCAAGGCACGAAGGTTATTGTTTGACTTTAGCCGAAGCAAAATGCTTAAAAAAGCCTATTATATCAACGGATTTTACTGGTGCAGTTGAACAAATAGAAAATTATCAAACTGGATTTATTGTAGGATGTAGTGCAGAGGAGTTGTATAGAGAGATTAAATTTTTGATTGATTATCCTGAAGAAAGGGAAAGAGTAATAAACAATTTGTCTAATAGCACAATTGAGATTAATAGAAGTAATAAGGCACAAAAACTTCAGTTGGAAAGGATGTAAATATGGCTCCTAAAATCAGTATTATAGTTCCTGTTTATAAGGTAGAAGAGTACTTGCATAAATGTATTGATTCCATATTGTCACAAACATTGAACGACTTTGAGTTAATCCTTGTTGATGATGGCTCACCTGATAATTGTGGAACGATCTGCGAAGAATACAAGAAGCAGGATAATAGAGTAAGGGTTATTCATAAAGAAAATGGTGGCCTATCTTCAGCAAGAAATGTAGGTTTGGATGCTGCAGTAGGAGAATATATTGGATTTGTGGATAGTGACGATTGGATTAACTCTGATATGTACGAATCTCTATACAATATGTGTAAGAATAATAGTTGCGACATAGCCATCTGTACTAGCAACATACATTATAAGGACAAAATTGTTACTCGAGATACTTATCCATTAACCATTCTTAATAAAGGGCAGGCAATGCGAGAAATGCTCCAAGGTAATTTCTATGATGAGGTCGTCTGGACTAAACTCTTTAAAAAAACACTATTAGAAGATCTGCGGTTTCCAGAAGGCATAGTTTATGAGGATACAGCCTTTACTTATAAGGTGATTCATAAAAGTGAAAGAGTTTGCAGTATTGGAAAGCCAATGTACAATTATGTTAAAAGAGAAAACAGTACAATGGATCAAGCGATAAAGAACATTAGAATTGATGCAGTTCTGATATACGATGAAATGTATGGATTTATGAAAGAAAATTATATTGAGTTAAGTGGACTAGTAGCTTTTAAGCTAGCCAATAGTGCAATGGTTGTATTGAATTTAATCTCATATTCTCGAGATATTACAAAACATAAACATGATTACAATCGAGTAGCTAAGATATTAAACAAATATTTTTATCAAAATATAACGTCCCCATTTTTTCCGAAAAACGTAAAAGTTCTATTAGCATTTACAAAACTTTATCCCGCTTCATATAGACTGCTTATTAATACTGTCGTTAGGAGGAGGGGGGTATGATGAAAAAATTACTTTTGAAACTCTACTATAAAATGCTTGAAGTGAGGAAGTTACTAACAATCTGTAGCAATAAAATTATTTCCGAGTTAAGTAGGTTAGGAGTAGGAAATGATTTATTTAATAATACTAGGTCTATACTTAGGATTATATGCCCATCTAAAAATGCATACTCAAAATACAGTGAAATTCTTCGAATTGTAAAGAAACAAGAGAAATCAAAGGCAGTATTAATAGCTCTCGGTCCAACAGCAACCGTATTAGCCTATGACTTAACCATTGCTGGATATCATGCAGTTGATATTGGGCATATCGATATTGAATATGAATGGTATTTAAATAAAGCGAAAAATCACCTGTGAAAAATAAATATATTGGTGAGATTGAGAATGGAACAAATGCAGAGGATCTTTATGATGAAAAATATAATAACGAAATTAAATATAAAGTTATTTGAAAAGGTGTGAACAAGTTGAAGGATACAATCAAAAAGTTATTAATGCTCTTTAACAAAAGAGAGAAAAAAAAGCTATTTATCTTATTTTTTATGATGGTAGTAGCAGCAGTATTTGAAACGATTGGCATCGGATTAATAATTCCTTTTGTTGGAATTGTTACTGATCCAGATATCATTCAAGATCAAGCAATTTTATCGTATACGTACGAACTCTTAAACTTCCAATCAACATCAATGTTTATCATGTTTTCGGTAGTAACGTTACTTACAATATTTATTCTCAAAAATGTATATATACTACTATTCTACTACGCGCAATATAGAGTTATCTTAAATCAACAAGTAAAACTATCTCGAATATTGTTTAAAGAGTACTTAATAAAGCCTTACACATTCCATTTACAACGAAATACTGCGGATTTACTTCGAAATGTAAATGAAGAAGTACCTAAGGTATTTCAAGGGATTATCATGTCCGGATTTCAACTTTTTACAGAAGCTCTTGTAATTACTTGTATTTTAGTATTGCTCTTAGTAACTGCACCGATAGCGACTATTTTTGCAACTGTTTTGTTAGGCGGCAGTGTTTTTATATTTTTTAAATTATTTCGTAATAAGGTCAGTCTTTTAGGGGAAGAACAACAGAAGGTTAGCGGTACTATGATTAAATGGGTGAATCAAGGGTTAGGGGCAAGTAAAGAAGTTAAAGTATCAGGCAAAGAAAAATTCTTTATTAATGCTTACACAAGGCAAAGCCAAATTAAAGCGAATAATAGTCGGTATATGAAAATGTTAGACCAGGTACCGAGGCTTTTTATCGAGACTTTGTTGATATCTATCGTTCTAATTACGATGCTAATTATTATACTTCAAGGAACGAATACTACACAGATGGTATCGACTATGGCACTCTTTGCTATGGCAGCTTTTCGGCTTATGCCATCGATCACACGGGTAGTCGCAATGATAACAACAATTAGATTTAGCCGACCTGCATTATCTGTTGTCTATGAAGATTTATTTGTGAATAAAGAGAAGTCCTCTAATAGCAATCACATACTTAATCTTGAATCAGCAATGATTAATAAAGGAAAGAAAGTTTTTAGAGATTCAATAAGGTTGGATAAAGTCTCTTTTCGTTATCCAAATCAACAGCAATATTCGGTTAAGGATGTAACTTTAACTATTCCAGTTGGTAAATCAGTTGCCTTTATTGGTGAATCAGGAGCTGGAAAAACAACCCTTGTGGATATTATCCTTGGTCTGCTACCTCCAGAAAGAGGACGGATTTTGGTAGATGGGAAAAACTTATATGACCATAAATCCCTATGGCAGCAGAGAATAGGCTACATTCCTCAATTTATATTTCTATCAGACGATACAATCCGAGGAAATGTAGCCTTTGGTATTGATCCTGCACAGATAGATGATGAAGCAGTGTGGAGTGCACTAGAACAGGCACAATTGAAGGAGTTTGTGGAAACACTCCCTGACAAATTGGAAACTTCTGTAGGAGAACGGGGTGTAAGACTTTCAGGAGGACAGCGTCAACGTATCGGGATTGCTCGGGCGTTATATCATAATCCGGAAATATTATTTATGGATGAGGCCACATCTGCACTAGATAATGAAACGGAAAAAGAAATTATGAAGGCTATTGATGGCTTGAAAGGTGACAAGACACTGATCATTATAGCGCATAGATTAAGCACAATAGAAAATTGTGACATTGTATATAAAATAAAAAACGGTACTTTATTGGCAACTGAGAATAAATTGGAACAGTCATCATGAGGTATTTAATTGATTAAGCCGAATGGGTGGAATACAGCCTCATTGCCTATTTCCTTCCAAGCTGGTGTCCTGATTACTTCCCATGTAACTGAGCCTTCAATCATTGTAGTACCACTAGTTTTTGACCACAATGGTTCCGTTGTGTTAGATGTGCCTGCGACAGTACATTTATAATGATACCCCTCAAAGGTGATTGGTAGTACTGTAGTGCCAACAGAGTATGTTGTGTTAGGTTGCCAAGTAGGGGGGATTGGAGTTACACCTAGTATGATCTCTTCTGCTTGACCCGTAAATGAAGGTTTACCTCCAATCGTAGTGCCAGGGTGTATGGTTTCATAAATGTGACCACTTTCGGCTAACCTGTCTCGTGAGCTATTATTATAATATTTGGTGCTCCATGGGATACTACGGCGCCCTGCTGTTGTACATGTCCACCCAGCATAACCTCCTGATTGAGGGCTGCTATTGATTAATAGTTGTCCAGTTGTATATATACCCACTGTCGGTAAACTGTCTACATTCTTAAACGGTTCATGAACGCCATTGATATAATTGCCGGATGTTAGAATGATATCAGCACTATAAGGTTGAATGACTGTTTCCAAAGTGTTGTTTGTAAACAATATTCTATTTGTAGAGATATGGCCTACTAAATTAACCGCTGTAAGTGGTCTGTTAGAAGTAAATACATTACCGTCAATTAGAAGCTTTTTACATGTAAACGTTGATGTAAGGAAGTCTACAATCGAAAAATCCGAGGTTGCTTGATTGTATTCAAATGTATTGTTAATCAATTCCAGATTACCTTGGATATCCCGCATATATACTGCTCTTTTGTCATCGCCTATAAACTTACAATCCTTGATTTTTAAGTGATGGTTGTCGTTATACGTAGCAAAGAATACTTGACCAGCGTGCCAATTCCTAAATTCACAGTCTACAAAATCATATTCTAATCCGTTATTTAACAAGGATACACCGTCAAAATTATCGAATGTGCAGCCGCGAACCGTACCGGCGGGCAATCTAATAAGCGATCCTTTCATATTGATAAATGTGTTATTAATAAATTTCCAACCATAAAGAGCCGATGAGTTTCCCATAATAGCTCCTGCTGAAGAAACTAAAGAATCATCATCATTATATTTGCTAAATATACAGTTGGATATGGTCTGGGGGTACGTACCATACCATAAAGACTTTTTCTTATTTGCTGTTGTTATCGCAAATGAATCTTTATCATGATAGAAGTGGCAATTATTTATAGAAGCTTTGTAAGCTTCAGTCTTTTCTACTTTTAACTCACTATTATGAAAATAACAATTTCCAATAACAGAATCGGTATTATGCTTAGTCATGATTACAAAGTCGTATAACATATTGTTGGTAAATATTGTTTCGCCCCGTAAATCCCAGCTACCTCTATAGAAGTGATTGCTGTCAATAATCACCTTAGCACATTTATCCCAGACCGTACCGGGTCCAAGACGATCGAAGGTGTTATTGCGAACGACTACATTTCGTGTACTTACAAAGGTAACACCCGTTTTGCAATTAGAAAGCTTGTTGCCTTCAACATACCAGAATTGATTGATAGGATAACCATCCTCTACATCTATAGCCCCTGCGGGTGCGGCTCCTGAGATATCATGGATAACATTATTCCTAACATAAATATATTTCCCCCCACCACTAATACCTAATCTTCGACAATGATGAATGACGCAGTTTTCGATATATGAGAATTGAGGGAATAATCCCACACTTACACTAATTATTGACTCATTACTGGTTGTAGAAGGTACAACTCTCTGATACAACACAGCCTTCGCATAAGTCGCATGATCAGGCAACGGTATATCATCAAAGAAGTTTATGTTACTTAGAGACGATACAAAGTTATCCGCTTGATCATAGAAGATCATATCAAAAGCATAGCAGGTAATCTGTGTTCCTAGATTAGCCCACCCATCACCATACAGTCCGAAATATTGATAGTGTTGAATATCCTCAGTCAATAGGTTTATAGGGTCTACGGATCTAATCCGTGTAGGATCAGAGATAAGAATACCATTGTTCATATCTATACTTCCTTGCTCCCAGTGCTTAGATAAATTGTATTGAGCGTTAGGCACTGCTGTAAGAGCAACACCATCACCTGTAAAATTGTTGATTTCTAGATGGTCAATCATGATATGTTTAGCGTCCCTGATTTCAATCCCATAACCATGTTCGTGAGTAGCGTTTACTGCTAGGTAGTTATGATCATACCTATCTCCCTCGAGATGACCATTTGTAACTCTTGCGTACATTTGTCCATGTTTAATAGTAATTATCTCATAGCCAACGAGCGAATTATTTCTAATTCTCAAGGTTGAACCATTTAGGTTGAATGTCATATAACTTTTAGCAAGTATGGGGTGACGTTCATGTATTAAATAAACACCATGAGGTAATATGACTTCTGAATAACCATGCTCTGAAGCCCATTCAATAGCACTATTGATTCCTAGTGAGGTCGCATAAGCTATTTGTTCATTATTAAAGTCAGTCACCGAATGGTTAATACCCCAGCGGTCTAAATCAATCACATAGGAGCCAAGTGTACTACCCATTATTGTATTTATCTCTTGTAATTTATCCTTAAGATTAGTACTTGGATCAACGTATACGGCCTCCGATACGGTAATCGGAAATGCGTATGTGTTATTAGAATCTTTCATTTTTTTGATGTGACCCTCCATTTTATGTCACTCCTCGCATAATATTCTCATTCCATGACCCAAGTGCCACCTGTTAAGGTAGCTGTATGTCCATTACCGCTTATATCCAATACGGATGAACCCGCAAACTGCTCTGTAAAATTATATGCTGCAACCAGATGATCTCCTTTTAATATTCTTACAGCATATAACTTGCCTTGCATAAATTCATTATTCGTATATCTTGAAAATATATTAATATCATCTGTCCCAACAATGTTGAGCTTTAATGTTATCGTTAATTTCTTACCGATTGCATCATTAATATTGTATGCAGGTTCATCATCGTACAAGATATATCCGCCGTCTTTAAACAATGAAGTGCTGTGGGTTATATTACCCGAACTATTTAAACCATAAAAAGCTGTAGAAATCCCTGCTCTGGCATCCATGAGAGTAGAACCCCGTCCGTTATGCATGATATGGCATGTTACTTCTACCGTATCAAACGTCAATAATGGTAATTTTACAAAATCACTAGATCCATTCATAGAAAGAGCATAAATGCCATGTGTTCTGATATTTGAACTAACTCCATGTGATTCATTATTAGAATAGTCTCTAGCCACAATTGTAAAAACATGGCTTGTAGCAGGGGTTAAGCCTGTTACTTGATATGAAAGTGGCTGCAGTTTTGACACCGTAGCAACAACGGTTGCGATTAAAGCAGATCCATTATATATCTGATAGTCTTTAACATCGGGGGAGATGCTCTCTGTCCAATGCAAGAGAAGGCTCGTCTGTTCTAGATGAGTTACTCTTATATTGGAGGCACTTTCAGGGGGAATTTCATCAATCAATATTACTGCTTCACCTCCACTTGTCTCCCAGTTTTCTAAAGAGACACAATTCTTTAATGGGGGTTCATCGTCATCTGGAGGTCCATCGTCAACTGTAATCCACGTTCCACCTGTTAACTCTGCATGTCTATTGTTTCCACTCTGATCTTGTACTGTTCCTGTGGTCATGTCGTAGTGAGCGTGAAGTGTTACTCCGTTGTAAATTTTAATATCGTAGATGTTTCCTTTTAAATGATTCGTTGAAGCATCGGTTCTAGCGAAAAATCGGTTAGTATTTGTAATGGATGAAGTTAAAGTTAAGTGCAAAATATGGCGTTCTGTTAAATTAAAGCCTGATGCGGTATAACCACCCGCTACAAATAAAGAGTTGTTCGTTTGTATGCGTGCTAATGCATTGTTATTTTGAACAATGTACCTAATAATACTATTATCATATTGATATTGAGTGTCTATTATTATTCTGTCATATGTCATAGACGGAACGAGGATATTATCATCCACACCATCCATCGCGAGATAGTAACTCATATTAATCCCCTACCTTATACGTTCTAATAGAACCTATTCCCATATTATGATATACAAGTTCTTTTGGTGTGGACACATCATCGTTTATTTTTGAAACCTTTTTAAATCAATAATTAATATTGACTCGTTCTTTATAAAGAACTATAATTAATTTATATTTATGTTGGCAAATGTTCTGGTTTCAATCCAATCGTTCTTTATAATGAACAAAATTAAAAAGGAGCTCAACTCATGCCCATACTAATAACAGGTGGATCCGGATATATAGGCAGCCATACCTGCGTAGAACTATTAAATGCAGGATACGACATCGTTGTTGTCGATAATCTTCTGAACAGTAGCTTGGAATCGCTTCAACGAGTGAGAGAGATAACAGGGAAGGATCTTAAATTCTATCCAGTAGACTTATTAGATAGAGAGGGTCTGGATAACGTCTTCTTAGAGAATAAAATCGATGCGGTTATCCATTTTGCCGGTCTTAAGGCAGTGGGGGAGTCGGTGAGTGAACCGCTCCGATATTATCACAATAACATTACAGGTACACTAGTGCTTTGTGAGATGATGAGACACTACGGTGTGACCAGGATGGTTTTTAGCTCATCAGCAACCGTATATGGGATGCCTGATCAGATGCCGATCACAGAGGATTTGCCGCTTCAAGCCATGAACCCTTACGGGCGAACCAAGCAGATGATCGAAGATATACTGCGTGATTTGTATATATCTGATCCTACGTGGAGCACAGCTTTATTGCGTTACTTTAATCCTATTGGTGCTCATCCCAGTGGTCGTATCGGGGAGGACCCTAACGGTATTCCGAACAATCTAATGCCCTACATCACTCAAGTCGCTGTTGGGAAACTGCAGGAGCTTCGTATATTCGGCGCTGACTATCCCACTCATGATGGCACTGGCGTGCGTGACTATATTCATGTTGTAGATTTGGCCAAAGGTCACCTTAGTGCTCTGAACCAAGTGATGCATACAACGGGTGTACATGCCTATAATCTAGGAACCGGGCAGGGGTATAGTGTTCTTGATATGGTAGCAGCGTTCGAGAAGGTATCGGGTCGGAGTATTCCTTATGCCTTAGTACAACGCAGACCAGGGGATGCGGCCATTAGCTATGCGGATGTCACAAAGGCCAAGGAAGAGCTTGGATGGAAGGCAGAGAAAGGGATAGAACAAATGTGTGAGGATTCTTGGAGGTGGCAGTCTAATAATCCCAATGGCTATGATATGTAGGTTAAATTTGAGATTAATTCAGAAGAGGAGGACCGTTGATGTTTGGTAAATATATTAGTCATTTCCGCAGATCACAAGGATACACATTATCCCAGTTTGCAGACCGAGTTGGGATTTCCAAATCCTATCTAAGCAATATTGAGAGGGAATTGAAGCAGAATCCTTCTATTCAAGTTATGGAGAGAATTGCGGTGGCCTTGAATATAGATTTGAACGATCTGCTCAATAACGAGACCAATGAGGTTAAAGCGCAGTATCTAGAAAAAGAATGGATCGATTTTATGAATGAATTTATAAAAACAGGGATTGATAAAACGCAGATTCAAGAATATAAAATATTGGTGGAGTTTATAAAGTGGAACAATGATCGCAAATTGCGAGTTCCTATGTGATGTTATTGTCGAATATGTTTTTTGCCCGCCGAATTACTCTTATTCGTTCTAATCATACAAGAAAAGACAAAATAATCACTCAGAATGTGACATACTTTCTCAATAATATTTAGTATTCTGTTCCTAAGACAAATAATCGTATCAATTGCTGTAGATAATGATTATACATAGGGAGGAAGAACTATGAATAATGCACTAAAGGTGAAATGCGAAGAATTTGAGATGGACAAGCATGAGGAGCTTGATCCTGAATGGGTTTATTTATTACTTGAAGCCAAAAAAATGGGGATCACTCCCCAAGAGATTAGACAGCTCTTTTATTGAATACACATTGATACAAAACGTTTCATTCCTTTTGTTTATCCCCGGTCAGCTTCCATTTTTGAAACTCTAAGAATTCTTTGAATTGGCTTTTACTTATGCCGGAAGCCATAGCGTCTTTAACGAGCTGATGCCAATCCGAATCTAGCTGGCCATCGGCCTTAGCGGTATCTCCATATAGAATCAAATCAAGAGGAACATGGAGTGAGTCGGCTAGTTTCTCAAGGAATTGAATCGAAGGGTTCGATTGTATATTCCTCTCTACATTGCTTAAGTAGGATTTGGCAACTCCCGCTCTTAGGGCCAATTCTGATAAAGACAATCCTCTAGCTAGTCGTAGGCTTTGTATACGATTTCCAATATCCTCGATCATTTGCATGCATCCTCTGTGTATAGTTTTAAGTTCCTTGCTAAATATATAGATACCTCAGTATAACAATATTCTTAATAAAGAACAACCTTCTTGATAAAGAACACCATCTGCGCTTGTGAAGTGAGTTTGCGTGATTATCTTTACTTTACAAGTCTACATCTTATGTTGATCACCTCAGGAGGTTAGCTTGTGTGGATAATCATAATTCTCGGATTGTTCATGGCGCAGTTCATCACCGTGTTATTCGTGGAATATCGTTATCCAAGCAAGACCGTTGCTTGGTTAACAATTATGATCCTTGTCCCTGTCATTGGTTTTGTGATGTATTATTATCTCGCCCAAGGGTACAAGCATAGAAGGAAAGTCAAACGTCAAGGTGCTCAGATGTCTACCCAAACTCGCGCATTCCTCGCCTCCCTTACAGAGCCTGTCCAGCATACATCGGGGATTCGCGATCAGGTTATGGAAAATTACCCACGTGTATTTGCTTATCTTGAAAGCTTGGGCGACGCACCTATGACGTATTACAACGAGACTACGGTCTATGCAGATTGTAATGAGACCTACACCGCGATGTTAAATGCCATTGCAGAGGCAGTCGACCACATTCATCTGCAATTCTATACCATTCGATCTGATCGGGTTGGCCGATGTTTTCAAGAGCTACTCATAACCAAAGCCCTAGCGGGCGTTCAGGTTAGAGTCATCTATGATGGTGTGGGCAGCTACAATATAGATCAATCCTTCATCCATGAGATGAAGCAAGCCGGTATCCTAGTGACCAGCTTCTTACCTCCACTCATCGCCTTTTTTGACAAGCGGGTCAACTTCAGAAATCATCGCAAAATAGTAGTTGTAGACGGGAAAGTAGGATTTATGGGTGGTTTAAATATTGGGAAGGAGTATGTCGGTGGAGATAAGAGATTAGGCTACTGGCGTGATACACACCTGAGATTGCGGGGGGACGCTGTATACTACATTCAGCATATGTTCGTTAGTGATTGGGGTCTGGCTACAGGAGAAACGATATTAGAGCTGCCGAGATATTATCCGAAGCATCGGCTACAGGGACAAGAGGTTGTTCAGATGATCGCGAGTGGACCAGATAAAGAAGGCGATTCTATCCTCGAGATGTTCTTTACCACAATAGCATCAGCAACAAGCTCAGTATACTTGACCTCGCCCTACTTCATCCCCGATTCTAGCATCGCAAAGGCGCTTACGACCGCAGCAATGAGCGGCGTAGATGTGCGAATTATTCTACCTCTCAAAGCGGACTCACGGCTCGTCCAGTGGGCTTCATTGTCTTATATAGAAGAAATGATGCAAGCTGGGGTGAGATGCTACCTGTACCGAAAAGGGTTTATTCATGCGAAGGTGCTCATTATTGATGAGGTTATAGCAACTGTGGGTACAGCTAATATGGATATGCGTAGCTTTTTTAGCAATTTCGAGCTGAATGCTGTTCTATTCGGCCCGAGCACGCTCAGAAGACTGCTGCAGGACTTTGAAGAGGATCAGAGTCATAGTATACTTCTGGAGCTACAGGATGTGAAGAATCGATCCAGGCTGCAGAGAATCAAAGAGGTGGGTGCTCGCTTGCTTTCTCCGCTACTCTAAAGCCTGACTAAGTAAGGTTAGCAGGCTTGAGCAACAGATTTAATATTCACATAGATATCAACATCACCGATGCCAGCTAATTGAAGCGGGACAACAAGGCTTTTGCCAGCTAGCTGAGCTTGGGTATGTAACATGGTCTTCGGAGGAGTAATATCGATAGTAACTCCCTCATTAGATAGAATAGTACAGGCGTTCCCGCTAATCATATTACCGAGCTCCGCGATAGCACTTTGCCCGATTTCATCCAATTCTGTGACAATGAATCCGCCCATCATATCAGATACAAGCTTCAGAGCGACATGCTTGGGGAAACAATATACAATATCTCCAACCATATCACCAATCACACTAATCTTGAGCCATATTGGACCTTCCACCATAACAATGGAACGAAAACTAGGCTTGCCAACAGAAGGTCGTATCCGACACATTTGTTCGAGAACGATGACTGATGATTCCAAGAAGGAATTAATATGTTGGCTTTGCAAGTGGAACACCTCTTTCTGAAGGGTAGTTGTTTGTAGACTTCGAGCTAGGAACAACAAAAAAGGCGACCCGATGATCGAGTCGCCCATATCTTTAGAAGAATGGCTCTCAATTTCGGCAACCCAGCTACCATAAGTCGTAATATACGCTCTTAGGCCTGTGGCTTTGCGTCCCTTCCTTTCAGAAGGTTTGCCTTTGTCGATTTGTGTAAGATAGTACTGTAGGTACTATAATGTTTAGTACATTTGGTTCAGTTGTGTAAACGATTACTAGTACGTTAGTAGTATAGCACATATTCTTCGATTGGTTAAGAGGTAATTGCTTTGGAGAGATTATTATTCGTAAAGAGAAAAAATTTGGGAAGGGAGGTAACGCTGATGGATGTAGAACGAGTACAATCCATTCTCCAATCGCCAGAGAAGATTACAGTATTGTATCACGAAGAACCCGTATGGATCCATGATGTAGACACTTCTCGGAAGACGGCAACGGTTCATTATGAGAAGGATTCAGACAATCGACAGATCGTTGAGGTAACCCAGCTGCAGGAGCAGGCAATGCTGGACTGAGGCAATTGAATCAGGCATGAGACTTTCGAACTGGGTTCATCTGCGGTTTGCTGCGTACGACAAACTGCGTACGACAAAGAGGAGAAGCTCTTTCTCGTACGCAGCTTTTTTTGTTGCTTATAGGACCTGCACAACTTAACTCCGAGCTCCAACCCGACATTACCGACTTGCAGTGACTCGCCCGCAACTAATTACCGCTCCAGCCCGACATTACCGTCTTACAGGGACTCGCACGCGACTAATTACCGCTGCAACCCGACATAATCGGCTTGCAGGGACTTGTGGAAACTTGCTAGGAATTCAACGGACCGATATAATAGTGACCATATTAAAACACGTGCTGGGTTAGAGGATCGGCTATAGATGGAAGGGCGATAATACGATGCTTGGCAGGAAGGATGTTGCGGATCATGGCATATACATATATCTCAGCATCCCTAGCGGATACAGATCAGCTTGCGCAACAATTAGCATCAGTGCTTACTCCAGGTAGCTTCATTGCGTTAGAGGGGGATCTTGCAGCGGGCAAGACAGCCTTCTCGCAAGCATTTGCCCGTGCGATTGGGGTAATGGAGACTGTGAATAGCCCGACTTTTACGATTATTAAAGAGTATGAGGGTGCGGGGTTTCCATTCTATCATATGGATGTATACCGGATTTCGTTGATGGAAGCTGCTGAGCTGGGGCTAGAGGATTATTTTTACGGAAGTGGGATTACATTAGTAGAATGGGCTTCAAGGATCCAGCCGCTGCTACCACCTGAACGATTGGACATCCATATTCGACGTTCGAATGAGGAGATCAGAGAGATAGACATACAGCCCCATGGAATGATCTATGAGGAGGCGTGTCAGCAGTTGGCGGAGCGAGGTGTGTGGAAATCATGAATAGGGATATTGAGAATCGTAATGCCGTTCTACAGGGAACATGGTTGGCCTTAGATACCGCAACCGATGCCATGACAATCGCTATATTCAAGGATGATCAGCTCATTGGTGAGAGCAGCTCTCCCTCGGAACGGAATCATTCCAACCGACTGCTCCCCGCCATTCAGGAGCTAACCAAGGAGCTTGATCTTCCGATGCGTTCATTGAACGGTATAGTCGTTGGTCAGGGTCCAGGGTCCTATACCGGTATTCGTATTGGTGTGACGGTTGCTAAGACATTGGCTTGGTCGCTCGGCATACCGCTTATTGCTATCTCGAGCTTAGAAGCGATGGCTTATGGGGTAACTGGGACGAAGGAGACTGTTGGTGTTATACCAATGATTGATGCACGCCGCGGCAGGGCTTATACCGCATTCTATAAGAAGAATGGAGATTTGTGGACTTGTCGTGTGCCTGACGGTATCAAGGCTGTGGATCAGTTCTTGGATGAGCTGAAGGATGGCGAGAATGGGTATCGTATAATTCTAACAGGTGATGTGGACGCGTTCATGCCATTGATTAGCTCGTTCCGCGAGATGTGGGATGGAGAGGTCATTGTGGACGGAAGTCCGCTTGAAGCTTCAACTGTAGGTACATTAGCGTTACGATATGGATTAAGCCGATCTGTGGCCGATGTTCATAGATTCTTGCCCAACTATACGCAGCTGTCGGAGCCAGAGAAGAATTTTCGGTGAGCAACCAATGAATAATAGTCAATGCAAGAGGTGAGCAGGATGAAGCAGGCATATACCAATCAGTCGGCTGGTCCGGCTACACATAGTGTAACCTTCCGAGCGATGCAAGTTGACGATATTGAGCAGATTTGTCTCATTGAGGAAGCTTGTTTTCCAACTCCTTGGACGGCAGATGCATTCAGGAATGAGCTGGAGCATAATAATTTTGCGCGATATGTGGTCATGACCTGGAATAACAGCATTATTGGCTACGCCGGTATGTGGACCATTCTGGACGAGGCCCATATCACGAACATTGCTGTGGTTGAGCAATACCGTGGACGTAAGCTGGGCGAGCGGTTATTGCGTGAGCTGGTTGTTCAAGCGATGGGCTATGGTATGACCAGGATGACCCTAGAGGTACGGACATCGAATTATACCGCTCAACGATTATATGAGAAGTTTGGATTTCGGGCAGAAGGCCTAAGGAGGGCTTATTACTCCGACAATGGTGAGGATGCGATCATCATGTGGGCCGAATTACCAGAGAGCTTGTTGGATGAAGAAATGTAATAGGGAGAACGGATAAGAGAGTGCTAGGTCGAAGGGAAGACTAATCGGAGAACAATAGAACCAAGAAGGCACTAGGACTTAGTTGGAAGTAAATGAGGAAAAGAGATGATATAGTGACGCAACGTGCATGTATACTTGCGATTGAAACAAGCTGTGATGAGACATCTGTAGCGATCGTCGAGAATGGGCTGCAGGTGCTATCCAACGTTGTGTCCAGTCAGGTTGAGATTCATGAACGTTTCGGTGGTGTTGTACCCGAGGTTGCATCACGCAAGCATGTGGAGACGATCACCGTTATTATAGATGAAGCTTTGGAGCGAGCGGGTAGAAAGCTGGATGACGTGACCGCGATAGCGGTTACGCAAGGGCCGGGACTTGTAGGTTCATTATTAGTCGGAGTAATCGCGGCCAAGTCATTAGCTCTTGCGTTGGACCTGCCATTCATCGGCGTGCATCACATAGCAGGGCATATCTATGCCAATGAGCTGGTGCAGCCCTTAGCCTATCCGCTGATGGCGCTTGTTGTCTCCGGCGGACATACGGAATTGGTCTATGTCGAGCAGCCGGGTGTGTTCAAGATCATTGGGCGGACCCGAGATGATGCGGTAGGTGAGGCCTATGATAAGGTGGCGCGTGCGATGCACCTGCCTTACCCCGGTGGGCCTCATGTGGATAAGCTGGCATTGGAGGCCGATGGTGAGATTGTGCTGCCACGAGCTTGGATGGATGCGGAGTCGTATGATTTTAGCTTCAGCGGTTTGAAGTCCGCTGTATTGAATGTGCTCAACCAGGCCAATATGCGTGGTGAGCAGGTGAACGTGGCACATCTGTGCCGCGGGTTTCAAGCTTCGGTCACCGAGGTGCTGGTGACCAAGGCGCTGCGAGCGGCGACGGAGTACGGCGCTCGGCAGCTCTTGTTGGCCGGTGGTGTTGCGGCCAACCGGGGCTTACGCGCAGCGCTGCAGGCGAAGTGCGAGGCAGCTGGCTTGCCGCTGCTCGTGCCGCCGTTCGAGCTGTGCACGGACAATGCGGCGATGATCGGCGCCGCTGCGTTCTTGAAGTGGAACCGTGGACAGTTCACGCCACTGGATATGAAAGCAGATCCTATGCTTTCTCTAGAGGAATGGTCGGTGGATAAACAATGAGTGATACACGAGGTAGTGGAATGCTAGGCGGGAAGAGCTTCATCCTGCGTATTGAGATGAATACCGCGCAGATTAGCTTCGCTCAGGTGGCTGGAGTTATTTTTGAATACGGTGGAGATATTGTTGCGATTGATGTCATTCAGACGAGTGGCTTAACAACCGTGAGAGATCTAACCGTAACGACAGCGACGGCCGGACAAATCGACAAGATGGTTGACGCGATTAAACAAGTAGAGGGTTTGAAGCTTGTTAACGTGTCTGACCGTACCTTTCTCATGCATCTCGGTGGGAAAATCGAAACAAAGCTGAGAGTTCCTATTCAGAATAGAGATGATTTATCTCGTGTATATACACCCGATGTTGCTCGTGTATGTATGGCCATCCATGAAGACCAGCGTAAATCGTTCTCCTTGACCATTAAGCGGAATACGGTCGCGGTAGTGTCAGATGGCACAGCAGTGTTGGGTCTAGGAGATATCGGTCCTTATGCAGCAATGCCGGTCATGGAAGGTAAGGCGATGCTGTTCAAGCAGCTAGCCGATGTGGATGCCTTCCCGATCTGCCTGGATACACAAGACACGGAGGAAATCATCAGGACGATTAAAGCGATCGCTCCAGCTTTTGGCGGGATTAACCTAGAGGATATTTCCTCTCCACGTTGCTTTGAGATTGAACGGAGACTTCGTGCGGAGCTGGATATTCCTGTATTCCATGATGACCAGCACGGTACTGCGGTTGTTCTATATGCGGGACTAATTAATGCGTTGAAGCATGTAGGCAAAACCATTGGTGAAGTAAAGGTCGTTGTCTGCGGTATTGGAGCTGCCGGTGTCGCTTGCAGTAAGATGTTACTCACGGCTGGCGTGAATAACCTGATCGGAGTGGACAGAGAGGGTGTGCTTGTAACGGGTCGCAGCTACGAGAATTCAGCATGGCAATGGTATGCCGATAACACCAATCCGGGCAAGGTTACAGGTGGACTACGGGAAGCGCTTATTGGAGCCGATGTCTTCATTGGATTATCTGCGGGGGGAATTCTGAAGCGTGAAGATGTGCTGACGATGGCGCAGGACCCGATTATCCTAGCGATGGCGAATCCGATACCCGAGATCGATCCGAATGAGGTTGAGGATATCGTAGCCGTCATCGGTACGGGGCGTTCGGATTATCCGAATCAGATTAATAACGTGCTGTGCTTCCCCGGTATATTCCGAGGAGCTCTGGATTGCCAAGCGACAACCATAAACGAAGAGATGAAGCTGGCTGCGTCCAACGCAATTGCCTCAGCGATTAGCGATGAAGAAATCAACAAATTTTACATCATACCAAGCGTATTTAACGAACAAGTAGTCAAAAATGTAAGAACCCGCGTCATCGAAGCCGCTATCCAAACCGGAGTCGCAGGCCGGATACCACGTGAATTCCGTACGTAAGACGTGTAGCAACTGCGCACGTACCCGACGCACTCGCTAACTTACCGCTCCAACCCGGCATAACCGTCTTACAGCGACTCGCACGCACCAAATCACCACTCCAACCCGACATAACCGTCTTACAGGGACTTACGCGCAACTAATTACCGCTCCAACCCGACATAACCGTCTTACAGTACTTTTCATTGCTACAGTAAGTAATCTGCAGCTTTATTTTCAAGTGTATACTCGTGAAATCGTTGGTTTCCTGTTCCACATGGTGAGATAAGTTTTTTGCCCAATAGGGTGCGCAATACATTTCTACATGCATCATCCTTCATATGCAAACAAAAGCTAACGTCATTCAAACGAAGCTTTCTATTCAAGCGCGACCCTTATCGGAGGACCTCCCTTTCCTGAACAGTGAGTTCATTGTAGGCCTTACCCTCTGTCATAGCAAATCTTCCTAGTAGCTCATAGACCGTACGACGACATACTTCCGGTTTTTTCTCCAACTCATCCCAAGTAAAAGGTACATATTTGTACCCATACATCATCATCGTTCGCACTCGCATCCGCTCAAAATCAAATCGATCGCGGGTTATGTTATCAGCATGATATACGAAGCCCTCACTTTCAAAGGCTGCCGCAATTGGCGCATAGAATGCATCAATATAGATTTTCACCCCCGATAAACTGATAACTTCATACTCCAGTATCAAGCCCTCAAAAGACTTTAATACCGGCCGAATGGCGGTTTCTAGCATTTTTTTCTCACCAATCAAATCTTTATGCAGTCTCTCTAACCGTGTCCCCGTAGCAGTTCGGCGCTGCTCTTCCAGAAACTTCGCAAACTCAAGCTCGAACATATCCAACCTCCGTTACAATAAAATACGCCGCCTTCCCCATTTGGAGAAAACGACGTGTGCTTCACGCTGTTATTTGATTTATGCGATTATGGATGAAATTGTAGCAAAGCCAAGATCAACTGTCTACATGTAATAGGATATTTTCTATAATGTTGTTTAGTATGACAGATCCGACAAAATTTACATAAAAGTAGTTGACGATAATTAGTCGACATGGTATTTTATACCTAATTGGAAAATTGATTTTTAAACAGGATGCGGAAGAACCGCTCACATTGTATTCATTTGCGATGTGGGCTTTTTTGTTGGGAAAATTCGGGATTTATTCTATTTAATTGTAAACATGAGGAGAGAAAATGATGAGAAAAATGTTGGCTATCGTTTTATTAATAGGATTAATGGTCAGTGTGATGCTAGTTAGTGGTGTAGCTTCACCGGTATTTAGTGATATCTCAACACATTGGGCGAAGGGGAATATTGAACAAGCCGTAACAAAAGGTTACGTGAGTGGCTTTCCAGATGGGACATTCCGTCCGAATGATTCCGTAACTGTAGCACAGTTTCTGACTATGATGTTCCTATCCTTTACGGAAGTAAAGGAGGATGGCAATCGGGATTGGTCGGATGCCATACTTGATCGCACACCTGAGTCGCCTCGGAAGCAGTTCACAGACTATGCTTATGATTTTAGTCAAGGAACACCTTGGTATAGTAATCATGTGAAGAACGCCAAGTCGTTTATCGTCATCAATGAGTGGGAGTATGAGGATAAGTATAACGAGCCATTAACTCGTGAGAAGGCAGCAAAAATGGTGAATGTAATGGTTAGTTGGTCGGATGGTCCAGTTCATGTTGAGTATGCCAAACTAGCCGTTACGAAGATGAAGGATTACACGGAATTTACTCCTGGATGGGAAAGACTAGCTGCTGAATCCATGATTCGTGGAATTCTATCAGGGTATCCAGATGGAAATTTCCAGCCTAAACGAGCGATAACTAGAGCGGAAGCGATCTCTGTTATTGAACGAATCAACAATTATGAGCTACGGTATCCAATTACCGTTAATCTCACCGATGTTCCTTACTCAAAGGTATGGAGTGGTGGAGGCTATGGTCCTTATGTCCATGTATTTCCTAATTGGGAAATGAAGAACGTGTGGGATCAATTAGTAAAGGATATTCAGTATGCGACTGGTGCGATGGAGCAAAGTGGGCCATCTATCTATTATTTCGAAGATTATGAAACATTGTTAGAGGGAGTCGCCTACCGAAGTGATTCTTCGCAATGGTATCTAGGAAAGCTCTACTACGACATGCTCATATCTGCTGCATCAAACACCTATAATATCAATTTGGCTGGTGTAGATGGAAGATTTGAAAGGCGTTCAGATAGTTTGCTTCGTTTTCTGAACTCGGTTTTTAAGGAAGAGGGTGCGGAGGTACACCAACTAATAACTGAAAGTATGGCTAAACATCGTTCAGGATCCTTAAGTAAGGTGGATACCATTATTGAAAATCGACAAGTAGTTATCGGTTCAACGGCAAGTGGTAACAACATTATGAATATTGCCATTTCTGGTTATGCAGACAAATAGGAGTGATAGATAAATGAAGAAACTTCAACGGTTTATCTCCATTGTCTTGATTGCTGCTATCGTAATCCCATGGGCTTTCACCGTACAACCGGCGGAAGTCCTTGCGATTACACAATCTCAATGCGAGAGTTTAGATGCAAATGCTAGTCTGAATCCACCACCAACATTTCCAAAGTGTAGCGTTAATGGCATGCCCTTTAATACGACCTACTGGAATGATCTAGAGATTGTGGTTTATGGTGATGTCACGAAGGTTCCTAATAATCAGTTCAAACCTAAATGGCAGAACTTAAGTGGTGTTGTGCAGAACGGTTCGGATGGTACACATCCCTATTTCCATGGTGGGGAATACCGTTATTACGGTTGGGACAAGTTAGGTAACTTGTTTACAAACCCCTACTTCATTAATGACAAGAACGGTTCAGATCCTAGTGAACGTAAATGGATATATAGACCATGGAGCAATAGTTTATTGGACGGCCATCCGAATGAACCGGATAGATTTTCTCCTATATTAGATGATGAATATAATGATCCTGATTTAATTAATACTCCTGAAAGTGTCAATGAAGTAAATCAAATCATTAAAAGCCAGGCGGTTACAGTTCTAAAATCAACCATAAATGACCCAGAAAAGCACCTTTTCAACTACATGTACGTCCAACAAAACCCCTCAGTCTATGCACCTGGTAGTGGACGGATGTATTCCCTTGGAAGGAACAATAAAGTCTGGTATCAGACGTTCAAGCTCAACGAAATCACCAGTAAAGCTATAACACCCGTTGTGGCGAAGATTGACCCTTTTCCTGCAGATAATCCATCCATCAATGATACATATCCCAATTCCAGTAGTGTGGAGCTAAGTGGTTTTCCAAGTAATACCTTTAATCTAAAATTCCGTATGTCTGGAACAATCCAGGACAGCGCTTTTATGACAGGTATCAATAAAGAGTATATGAAAGCAGCCAACTACACACGGGATGATCTAGAAAAGTGGGATTTGAAAATTGAAGTGCAGCACGAGGGAAAGCCATTAACTACACTGAAAACCTTTACCACACCAGAGGTTATCTTAAATGGAAATCAAGGCTACAACGACATAGATATCCCTGTGACTAAATCTGACTATGCGGATGGGGGGACCCTTCGAGTTTTTCTGACAGCTACAGCAACCTACCATAGTAAACAAACATCTCCTAAGAAATCCAGCACCGTACAATATACCATTTCGTTTGATGAACCGGCACCAGAACCGACACCACTTTTAGATCCACCACCTGAAGTTGTGATTATTGATCCGTTGGTGTGTTCACCGAATATTCCAGAGGATGCCTTTGATATTGTTGCTTTTTCTGCATCGGACAGCACAGATATGAGCCTGGTCCAATCCCGTTCTGTCACCATAGATGGTTCACCAGTGGATGATGATCTATTCTTCAGTGGTAATTATATCTTTGGCGATGCTCAAGATGGACTACGTATGGTAACGGTAAGGTGGACTCCTATTACACCGTCATTCGAAGGTGATCAAGGTTGCCAAGAAACCAGGTATGTGAAGGTTCACGATACTAAACCACGAGCACAATATAAGATAAACAGCTGGACGTGGAAAGAAAATCGCAAAATGACAATCGATAACACATCGTTAGATCCAAACGCTAACGACCCTTATGTTATAGCTTCGTATCCAATAAACTCTTGGACGTGGTCCTATCAAGGAACGAATGGATCTAGTGATACCGTTCGCCGCATGGGATCGAATACAGATATGGCCAAGGAGCTCCTCTACAAGAAAAAAGGAACTTATCGCATTACGCTGACTGCAACCAACACCCTTGGACGCACATCAGACCCATACATCGTAGATTTCACTATTCTTGAGGATTATGCACCAGCCGTTATTATGCACCCATATAGTAGTCAAGTCGGGCGTGGGGAAAGTGTATCCATGTTCTATGATACAGTCAGTACGGATGGAGATGTCATCGATACCCATTCGATTAAAATCTACTATGATGAGCGTAATAACGAAACGTATAGCCAACTCATAGAAACCATTACTGCATCATTAGGCACAGATTATACACCGCCGGCTAATCAGCTTGGGCGATATAAAATCGTAGCTACAGTAGATGAGGATTTTGGGCAAGACACCCTATTTGACCACATAACAGCTGAAGATAAGCGAGTGACAACCGTAGAGACTGTCTTTGAAGTGGACAATTACATTCCTTATAGCGACCTATTTGCAGACATTCCATATGAACGGGCTGAAGTCGATTTATATATGATGCTGGATCGAAACCTTACTCAGAGCATAATAGATTATGTCAATGCGAATGGCGTTACGATCAATAATCAATTGCGTTATGAGAGCATGGATCCTGAAGTTAATTCATGGGATATGCATACGTATACGTATAGTCAACCAGCTTCAACCTCATCATCTACGGGTTCATCCTATCCACCGGGCACGTTGTCCTACACCAATAATGGTTACTCAGGAACTTTAACTCGGGATAGTGTGAGTGATAATGGATATTACCATGATTATGGGGGTTATCAGAATGTAACCGAGACTAAATCAGCTTCGGATTCACGGTCGCAATCTGGATCTGGTATCTCTTGTAGTGAATCTGTCCCGAGCACCATTCCAGGTTCGGTGTCCTACAGCAGTGATGGATATTCGGGCACATTAAGTCAGTCGAGTTATAGTTATTCTTCTACAGCTTGTACAAAAGCTAGTAATTGGACATATAGTTTCTCTCGGAGTGCAAGCTATAGCGGTACGGTATCTCGTACCCGTCAAGTATGGATATCGAACATTTCATGGGTAAGTAGCTATACAGGTTACTATTCCGGAACGATTTATAAAGATGTGAGGCAGCCCTTTACGAATCCATTCACCAGAATAACGTCTAATAAGTATATGGTGTATATCTCGGATGGCATCATTAATGAACTAATAGATTTTAATACAGCAAAGGCTCAATCGGACGCCAAAGTTATTCTGGTGGGTACCGACAGCATCAAAACGCAGACGACCTACGATCATTTTATACTCAATACAGGGCAGTCTATAGAAACAATCATTGCGAGTGTTGTAGAGTATATTGCCTCTTTTAATCCTCCAATATCTATGGAGACAGTTGAGATCAATGAACCTTTTAATCTTTTTACGATAGAGATTGATTCCGAGAATGACGCACTCCTTAGTAAACAAACCATGTACGTTCACGATAGGGACTATTATGATAATCCACAAGGAACAGCCCCTTTTGCCCTTGCGGAGTATGATTCGAATGAATGGGTCAATGAGTTACTAAGAACATCCTTTGCCTTGCCTGGTCAATATACGGTATTCAGACGTGTACAAGATCAACCAGTACTTGATCTAAACTTTGCGGAATATAACTATTATTCAAACGAATCCCGACTTGTGATTAATGCTCATCGCAAACCGATAGCCCAAGCGACGCTGGATTGGACATATACAACAAACTGCAGCTGTTATCGGACGGTGTGGATTGATCATTCCTATGACTTAGATCATCAATTCAGCGATCCAGATAAAGGCATCACCGATGTGAAGGTGCGCTATCGACAAGGAACGGAAAGTTGGGTATATGCGATTCCGGATTATTTAACTCCAGGTTCATACACCTTAGAATATCAAGTTCGTGATATGGAGTTAGCGTGGTCGGATGTATTCACATTAAATTTTACTCTATCAGCAGCTCCACCTATCCAGATTACGGCCAGTGCAAGAGCAGAAAAGGTCACTTTCACGATGAATAGTATACCGGCAAGTGAACAGCTTCGTATTTATGATATATGGACAAGATATCCGTATTCGCATTCACTCAGTGTTGCTTTATTCCAGGGGTCTACGCAGATGACAACGGCTCAAACAGTTTCTTATTACACCGGCACCAAATCCGGTGATGATATTGATTGGAACGATATTGTCTACACGATACCAAGTAATACAGCAGATGGTAGTTACAACTTGAGACTTACAGCAATCGGACAGGCTGGACAGACAAGTTATGTTGAATTTCCGGTTACAGTGAATACTCCAATCCATCTAACACCAACCGTTCCTGCATCTGGGGATACTATTGTTGTTAATCAATCTTATAGCTTAGCTGCAGGAACATCGAAATATGCGACAACAGTTACAGCATCGATGTTCTATGGAACTGCTTCGCCTGTCACTCGTACATTTACATCGACTACATCTGAAGATCTAAAGAACTGGGTAAATTCATATTTGGTCCCTATTCGAACTAATGGTAATTATATAGCTCGATTCACTGCAACTACGCCAAGTGGGAGAACGGAATCCATAAATGTACCATTTGTCTTAACTACTAATCGTCCACCAGTAGCAGACTTTGATTGGTCGCCCATACCAGTCTGGGAAGGGGATACAGTTACATTGAATAACCAATCAAGTGATCCCGATGGAGATCCGCTCACTTATAGCTGGATGATCTCCGGGCCGGGCAATTACTTACAGACAGCAGTTAGTACTGATGTTACCCGCCGATTGCTGCAGCCGGGCAATTATTCAGTCACATTAATCGTTTCTGACGGGAAGGTCCAAACAAGTCTAACGCGTATACTACAAGTGGGTCAGCTTTCGCTAGATGCGAATGTAAGTCATACTCCTGCTTGGCTAACGCATCATGTACAGCAAGGGCACGAGACAGTTCTTCACCCGAAAGCCTTCTATACTGGGGAGATTTTTGTTGTTAGTGCTATTGGCTCTTTGGCAGCTACGAGTAGAGTAACGGCTTCACTTGATGCGATAGGACGCGATGGTAATCCGATAGCAATTACGGTGGAGATGATCCCGACGGCTGGTCAAGCAAATGTGTATGAAGCTGAGCTATACAATGCGATTCTCTCTTCTTTGACAGGGGGATTACCGAATGGTCAGCATCAGATTAACTTCATAATTGAATATACGAATGGTGTTGTGAAGGAATCGAGTATCCCGATTCAGATTATTGGTCATGTTCAAGGTGCAGTAAATGTCCATCGTAGGCAATAAAGTTAATGTGATAAAACTCACATTTATCTATCATTTTTCAATGTATACTCACTTACATAATGAATAATGGAGAACATAATTTCTTGCAATCTTGCCATTGGAGGTCGATTTCGTGAGTAACTTAGAAACGAGCAACTATGATAACCTCAATATCCTAAATGGTGATATAGTCATCCAAATGAAATTGTTTGTTAAGGTTTTTAATAGTATCTCTGAAGGTATAACCATAACAAATAGATATAACAATATTGTATATGTGAATCCTGCATTCACAGAAATTACGGGATATACAGAAGATGAGGTCCTTGGTAGGGACCCCAGAATTCTAAATTCTGGTCTTCAGGATCGGACTTTTTATCAGACGATGTGGGCTACCATTCAAGAGAAAGGCTACTGGCAGGGAGAGATATTTAACCGTCATAAACAAGGTGCCCTATATCCAGAACAACTAACGATCCATACCATTAAAGACGAAGCCGGAGATATTAATTATTATGTTGGCATATTCTCTGACTTAACTGAGCGTCACACCAATGAAGGCAATAAACGCTTGTATACCCGTGTTTTTAACAGCTCTAGTGAAGGTATTATTATTACGGATACTAAAGGTGTTATCCTCACTGTAAATCCGGCATTTACCAAGACGACTGGATATACATCAGGGGAAGCGATCGGACAAACCTTACGACTGCTCCACTCCGGATTACAGGAGGAGCAGTTTTATATTCGTATGTGGTCGAATATTAATCTACACGGAAGTTGGGAAGGCGAAATATGGAATAAACGTAAGAATGGCGAAATTTTCCCTGAGTGGCTAAGCATTGATGCAATTAAAGATGATAAGCAGAATATTACGCATTATGTAGGTATGTTTAAAGACATTACGGATATCAAGAAGACAGAAGATCGGTTGAAACATCTTGCTCATTTCGACATGCTTACAGGATTACCCAATCGTTTGCTATACTATGACCGTTTAGAGCAGGCAATGGCTCGAGCGAAACGAATGGAACAAATGCTAGCGGTCTTCTTTTTAGATTTGAATCGCTTTAAGGCTATCAATGATACGCTCGGCCACTCGGTTGGGGATGAGCTGTTGGAGCAGGTTGCCAATAAGCTAAGGAATAACTTACGCCAATGTGATACGATTGCCCGCTTGGGCGGAGATGAGTTTATGATCCTATTAACGGATATTACAAATTCTCACAGTGTAATTACAGTTGCACACAAGATAATCGAATGCTTTAAGGGAGCTTTTGTTTGCGATAATCACGAATTGTTTGTTTCCTGCAGTGTGGGGATTAGTCTTTACCCTGATGACGGTAATAACATAGAAACATTGATTAAGAATGCTGATGCCGCGATGTATAGAGCCAAAGAAACAAAAAGTGAATATCAGTTATATAGACCTGAATTAGATATGCTCAATAATACGAAAATAAATTTTGAGAATTTACTGCGCAAAGCAATAACGAATTCAGAGTTGCTTATCTATTATCAGCCCCAGGTTGATATATCTAGTAATACAATAGTCGGGTTGGAAGCACTGTTGCGATGGCAGCATCCGGTACATGGTCTAATGCTGCCTGCTGATTTTATTCCTCTTGCAGAAGAAACAGGTCTTATTGTACCCATAGGGGAATGGGTGCTTAGAAGCGTTTGTCAACAAATTATTTCATGGCAGGAGAGCAATTATCCTCACATCAAAGTGTCAGTAAATCTATCAGCCTATCAGCTGTTAGATCATGAATTCACTTCAATATTAGCTGACATTATTCATAGCAGTGGGATTGATCCTAAGTATTTGTCATTGGAAATTACAGAGAGTATCAGTATGAATAAAACGGAATATATCATGAAGAAGATTAGGAAGATTAAGGAATTAGGCATCTCGATCTGTATAGATGACTTCGGAACGGGACATTCATCATTAAGCTATCTGAGACAATATCATCCGGACACATTAAAAATTGATCAAAGCTTTATTCGTAACATGGAGTCAGATAAACATAACGCTGCTATTGTTAAAGCCGTTCTAGATCTTGCTCGAGGACTTGAGTTAACAGTAATTGCTGAAGGTGTAGAATCCGAGGAAGAATTAGAAATGCTAAAGGAGTTTCAATGTAAGTTCATTCAAGGTTTTCTGATTGCTAAGCCTCTCCCTATTGTAGAGATAGAAAAATTTCTATCTGGCAAGTTAGTTTTACGTTCTTAGGTGTCGCACAAATGTTCCTGTTAATAGAAGTTATCCACAGCGCTTGTGGATAGTGTGCATAACATGAATGAAACTGGCTTGGGGCTTATTTTTGGAAGTTTGCTGAAAGTCGAATATGTTTTTCATAGGAGTCTGTGAATAATGGGGATAAATTATTAAGTGTAGCCGTTAGGCCCTATGAATATTAGGGATATTAACTATATAAGCTGGGGATAAGGCTGTGGATGAGTGGCAATAACTAGATGGACAAGCAACGAGCAACACAAAACCACGCCACGTAAGGGATGAGCGTCATTTGGGCCCGAGAACAAGGTTAGTTAGGTTATTATTCATAGTTTTTATGCTGCCAGGGATGTTCTTTACGCTGTTAATAACCATGACCTCCCAAGATGTTTCAGTTCGGGCATCAGCAGCTACTCCATCAGAACTCACCGATTCTCAAGTTACTAAAGCTCGAGTCATACATTCCAAGGTTACCTTGGTCTCTATTCCAGGTTTATCCTTTCTAGAGCTACAGCCTCATTATCTTGAGAATATGCCTCATCTTCAGGCACTCATTGCAGATGGAGCTATCGGCGCAATGAATATACGAGCACCGGAACGAGGGCTGGAGGACACCTATTTATCAATCAGTTCAAGTGCACCGGCATCAACATTCTCTACACAACAGGCATGGCGGCAAGATGAGCGCACGGAAGCAGGAACGATCCAAGAGCAATATGCCAGATATCAAGGTGATCTGGCAGGCTCCCATGAGCTGATCATTCCCGATTATACATCCATGAAGCAAGCGAATAGTCATATGGGATCCCGAGGGGAAATCGGGTCATTCGGGAAGGCCCTCCAAGATAATAAAATTCAAACCTATGTATATGGGGACCTTCGACAAGCACCCTTCATGCTGATGGACGATAGAGGCCTTGTTGAACATGGACTAGTGGGCAAGAGGCTTACGATAGCTGATCCTTACAAAGCATCTGGAGTAACTACAAATTATGAGAAGCTTCTTACCTTGTGGCAGGCCAGTCGATCACCTGGAGTGATTGTACTAGAGCTTGGAAATTTACTACGTTTATATGAGGAGCAGCAGAGATATGACCCGGATATCTTCGAACGTTCGAAGGTAGAGGTTCTGCGGGAGATAGATAATTTTATTGGGATACTCTCTAGAGGTCTTCAGCCGACGGATCAGCTTTGGATCTTCTCACCGTGGGTGAATCCAGAGGCCTGGACCAGCAAGTGGATGTTTAGTCCACTCTTGATGTTGAATTCAGACGTGGGTAAGGTTAGTAATAAAGGAGTTAATGGTGAACAACTCCTTTACTCTCCCTCCACCCATAGGCAAGGCATTGTAGCCATGTACGACCTGGCCCCAACGATATTAAGGCAATTCAATCTGGAGCAGCCTGTCGAGATGGTTGGCATGCCTCTTCAGGCTGTATCAGCAGAGAATGCTATGCCGCAGCTTATGCTAATGAATAAAGAGGCTGCACAAGTGTATAAGCTTCGCCCTCAGCTTCTATATCCATTCGTTATTTATCAAATTATTGTGCTATTGATATCGCTGCTCTTGGTATTACTTCAATGGAGCAACAGTTATCGTATTATGGCGCTTCCGCTCTATTCACTTCTGATATCTCCATTTACGATGCTACTAATGGGTTGGTTAGTTAGATTAGGCTGGAGTTCCCAAGAGCTTGTTGTATTCTTCATTCTGTTCTTATTCACCTCGGCTTGGATCGCAACACGCTTCCATGTATACGGAAGTTTAATTGTGATTTGTGCACTGACGGTGATTTTACTGTTCATTGATGGCTTTACCGGAAACCTTGCAATGAGGAGCTCTGTCCTTGGTTATGATCCGATGTTTGGGGCAAGGTACTATGGAGTTGGCAATGAATATATGGGTGTGTGGATAGGCGCGGCCATTCTTGGGGTTGCGGGGAGTATGTATTATTGGAGGGAGAGTAAGCTTGCTGTTGTCGGATCAGGGCTATTGTTCCTTGGGATTCTATACTACATGGCGTCGCCCGTCTGGGGGACGAATGCTGGGGGAGCGTTAACAGCTGGTGCTGCTTTTGGAATAGCTTGGCTTCGTTTGTTCAGCAAGCGGATGCGGCTACAGATCCAGTGGGGCAAACTGTTGATGTGGATTATGATTTTTGTTGGTATGGCACTTGTAGGATTGTGGTTGCTGAATGCTGGCTTCCGTGCTTCTAGTGAAACGGATAGTCATATTGGACGAGCAATGGATGCGCTGTTCGCAGGCAACTTCGATCTGATCCGCGGAGTAATCTGGCGTAAGCTGGCGATGAACATACATTTAATTGGCGTTTCGGTATGGTCAAAGGCTCTGCTCGCTAGTTTGCTGGTAATGGCTGTTCTGCTGCTAAAACCGGCTGGCTTATTCCGAAGGTGGCAGGAAGCCCATGGTTCTCTTATGCATGGGCTGTCCGCTAATGCCTCAGGTGCGATTGTTGCATTAATCGTGAATGACTCCGGTATTGTGGCAGCAGCTACGATGATGGTGTTCGTTGCAATACCAATGCTGCTAATTCGACTGCAGGAGCTTAGAACTACGACGGAAACGGAATCTGTCTATTCTATAGGGCATACCCCTTAGAGGGATTATTCAGACAGTGCTTCCCATTCCGCGTAAGCTTGATCCAGCTTAGCTTGAGCTCGCTCAGTTTGTTCTTGAATATCTCTAAGAAGAATATAGTCATGTAACACTTCGGGGTCGGTCATTCGATTCGCCAACTCATCGATTTCACTCTCTATTGTAGATATAGATAGTTCTATCTGCTCCAGCTTTCGCTGTTTACTGCGCTCTTCACGTTTAGCTTGCTTGTCTGCTTCATAGACGGGTGCGGGATTTTTTGATTCAACGGCATTCGCAGCGACAACGGCATTACCAATTGCAGCGATTCGGTTCCTCTCAGCTTGATCTTCGACATGCTCCCGCTTCTTTTCTACGTAATCATCATAATTTCCCAGGAAATATTCGACACCCTGCGGTGATAGCTCCATCATTCGCTCGGCAATTTTATTCAAGAAGTACCGATCATGTGATATAAAAATCAAAGTTCCCTCATATTCCAATAAGGAGGACTCCAGCACTTCCTTGCTATAAAGGTCGAGGTGGTTGGTCGGTTCGTCAAGAATAAGTACGTTGGCCTTTAGTAGCATAAGCTTCGCAAGGGAAACCCGAGCCTTCTCGCCACCACTAAGTGAGGAGATCTTCTTCTTCACATCATCACCACTGAATAGGAAGTTTCCTAACACGGTGCGAATTCGTGCTTCCTCAATATGAGGAAAGGCATCCCAGAGCTCACCTAGTACGGTATTCGATGCTGTAAGACCAGATTGCTCCTGATCGTAATAACCGAGCTTAACATTGGCTCCCCATTCGATAACACCTCTATCCGCTTTCAAGTCACCTGTTAATGTCTTTAACAATGTGGTCTTACCAGTTCCATTCGGACCAATCATCGCAATAGATTCACCACGGCGAAGATACATAGATATATTCTTGAACAATGGCTTCTCTGGAGTGAACCCATAGGTTAATCCATCTGCACGGAGTACTTCTTTGCCGGTTGGGCGCTCAATCTCGAATTGAAAAGAGGCCCGTTTCAGATCCCCTTGCGGTTTATCCAAGCGATCCATCTTCTCTAAGGCATTACGGCGGCTTTGCGCTCGTTTGGTGGTGGAGGCTCTAGCCAGATTCCGGTTAACAAAATCCTCGAGCTTGGCGATCTCACCTTGCTGTTTGTCGAACAACCTGCTCTGCTGCTCCATGTCGAGCGCTTTCTGCTCGATAAATTTACTGTAATTGCCGTGGTAACGTTTCGCTGAGGAACGTTCAATCTCCACAATCGCATCGACGATTGCATCCAAGAAGTACCTATCATGAGAAACGACCAATATCGCACCGGCATAGGCTCGCAAATGGGCTTCCAGCCAAGTAAGCGTTGGAATATCGAGGTGATTTGTTGGCTCATCGAGCAGGAGTATGTCAGGCTCTTGAAGCAGCATCCGTGCAAGGGCAAGCCGGGTTTTCTGCCCTCCACTCAATGTGTGAATCGGAGTATCTTGAGCGAAATCGCCAAATCCCATACCATGCAGAATTCCGCGGATCTTCGCTTCCATCTCGTAACCGCCTTGCTCACGAAACCATTCACTCCGCGAAGCATAGCGATCCATTGTATCCTTATAGCGTTTTTCATCATCGATGATTGAGGGATCAGCCATATCGCGCTCAAGCTGGCGCAGCTCCTGTTCGGCTTCAACAAGATGGGAGAAAACAGATAGCATCTCCCGACCGATCGTCTCATTCGTCTGTAAACCACTATTCTGAGCCAGATATCCGACACGTGTCTCCTTCGATTTGCTAATGGAGCCGCTATCATAGCTAGCCTCACCAGCCAGTACCTGTAGAAGTGTCGACTTACCGGCACCGTTCACACCAACGAGACCAATGCGCTCGCGTTCCTGAATCTGGATGGATATATTGGACAGTATGGTGGTGACCCCGTAGCTTTTACTTAGCCCGGACGCTTGCATGAGCAGCATATGAAGTCCTCCCGTTAATAGTTAGTTAGTGATAAGTTCCACACATATCATAAACGATTTATACCCCTTAATGAAAGGCTGTGTACAATATTGAGATTCATAACCTTCAACATTCGGCATGCGTTAGGCTTGGATGAGCAGATTGATCTGAAGCGTGTTATATCTGTCATTGCCGATTCCTATGCAGATGTCGTTGCATTACAAGAGGTGGATCGATATATGTCGCGAAGTGGTAATATCGATCAGGCTGCTGAGATAGCACGGGAGCTTCAGATGGAATGGCGTTACGCTGCTAGCCTACGGCATGGCCGTAGTGAATATGGCAATGCAATTCTCAGTCGATATCCTATTGAGGAGGATGAGGTGATATTCTTCCCAGGGGAGAAGGAACGTCGTAGTCTGCTCAATGTAAAGCTTAGGACGGACAAAGGAACTATGTGGGCGCTAACAACTCACCTTGGTGTTACTGAGCGCGACCGAGCGCGACAAATGCCCATGTTAATGACTCAGCTAGCCAAAGTGAAATCCAAAGCTATACTCATGGGTGACTTCAATATGGAATCGAACCATCCACTCATGCAACGGATAGTGGGATTAGGCTGGAAGGAGCTTGAGCAAGGGTGCGCTACAGTAATTGGGGGAGGAACGATTGATCACCTATTTATACAAGGTATCGAATGCGGCTATAAGGTTTATACAATTCCTACGGAAGCCTCAGACCATAACCCGGTTATGGTGGAAATTTAGCAGAACATGGTATACTATGACCATATAAGTGCCTGTTCAAGAAAATTCTTCCTAGTAAAGTCAACAAAGGTGGAAATCGCATGGATAAGCAGCAGCTTCGTAAGATAATGGAGGCCAGAAGACTTCAATTGTCGGAGGAGCAACGACGTTTAGCCTCTGAAGCTATATCCCGACGCACGCTGGAGATGATCTCACCTCTTGTGCTTTCATCCGCTCAGCCTACGCTTCTTACATTCATGCCTTTTCGAAGTGAAGTGGACGTCAATCCACTAACTCTTAGATGGTGGAAAGCGGGTAATCGAGTGGTAATACCCAAGGTCGATAAAGCTCTACGCACGATGGAGGCTTATGAGATTAACAGCTTCGAGGAGCTGGAGCCAGGAGCTTGGGGTATCCCTGAACCTCGTTCTACGGCAACGAAATTCACCACACTTGCTTCTATAGATGTAATCATTATTCCAGGGCTCGGCTTTGATCGCCACGGCGGACGGCTTGGCTACGGAAGCGGCTTCTACGACCGATTCTTAGGACGTTATGACGTGTTGGGCTTACCTCATCCCTACAAGCTAGGTGTATGCTTCGAAACTCAGCTGCTAGACGAGCTTCCCATGGAGCAACATGACCTTCGTGTTGATCGAATAGTAACCGAGGAAGGGATATATGGTATTACTCCACCCAAAAGTTCATGATTTTGTAGCATATGTGTGTATTTTGGATATCTGCTAGATCGAATTATCCTGTAGAATAAATGGTTAGATAGGAGAGTGCATTCGTTGGATAAGAGCAACCGCTTGACGCACATGAATGAACAAGGAAGAGCACGTATGGTCGATATATCAGACAAGGATACGACCCACCGTACTGCTATTGCTCGAACCATGGTCAAGATGGCTGCAACCACACTCACCTGCATTCATGAGGGCCGAATCGGCAAGGGAGATGTTCTCGCTGTTGCCCAGGTTGCCGGAATCATGGCGGCTAAACGAACATCCGATTGGATTCCCATGTGTCATCCGATCCCCATTACGGGATTGAATGTGCGATTCTCAGATAATGGCATCGATGAGTTATATATAGAAGCGGAAGTGAAAACAACGGGTAAGACTGGTGTAGAGATGGAAGCCCTCACGGCAGTTTCTGCAGCGGCACTTACAGTTTACGATATGTGTAAGGCACTACAGAAGGATATGATTATCGGTCCTACACAGCTAGTGGAGAAAACCGGTGGGAAGAGCGGGGATTATCTCGCTAAGAAGTGAATGCTTACGATGTAGTTTTATCGACTGCTCGCGCATTCATCAATTACTTGCAGGAGGTGTAAGCATGTATTGGAGAGCAGCAATTCTAACGGCAAGTGATCGAGGATCTCGTGGTGAACGTGAGGATACTAGCGCTCAGGTTATTCGTGAATTAGTTGAGGAAGAAATTAATGGTGAGATTATTGAATATCGGATTGTTCCTGACGAGATAGATGAGATTGCTTCTGCGTTGATCGAGATGGTTGATGTGATTAAAGTAGACCTGATCATTACCTGTGGCGGTACGGGTCTTGGACCACGTGACCTTACACCAGAAGCGACACTGATGGTCATAGACCGACAGGTTCCAGGCTTGGCCGAAGCGATGAGAGCCACATCCATGTTGAAAACTCGCCAAGCGATGTTATCAAGGGGAATCTGTGGTACGCGGGGTAAGACGCTAATTATTAATCTTCCAGGAAGTCCTAAGGGAGTCTCTGAGAATTTGACAGCGATTATTGACATGCTACCTCACGCATTAGGAATACTGATTGGTACGGAGGGTGAGCACAATATATAAAGGGGATGACAAGAATGACTAGCGATTCCATGCTCCGGGAAGTACACGTGCGGGATGCTATAGGACTAGTGCTAGCACATGATCTTACTCAAATCCTGCCGGGTACCTTCAAGGGTCGTCTATTCAAGAAAGGTCATATCATCCGTGAGCAGGATATGGAGAGACTGCTGGATATCGGCAAGGAGCATATATATATTCTCTCGTTGGAGGATGGGTATATTCATGAGGATGAGGCAGCCATTCGAATGGCCGAGGCGCTTCGTGGGGAGAATCTTTCCCTTACTGAGACTCATGAGGGTAAGGTATCGCTTATATCTGACATCCATGGGCTGGTTAAGGTGAATCGTGAATTTGTGGATGCGGCTAATGCGATAGAGCAAGTCGTTGTATCGACACTGCTGAATAACTCGGTAGTCCAATCCAAGGGAGCTGTTGTAGGGACGAGAGTTATCCCACTCGTTGTGAAGGAGCAAACGGTTTGTCAGATTGAGCAGCTGGCGTTACAATTGAAGCAGCAAGCGGAGCGTGAAGCCGGTCCGATTACGGTCAAGCCTTTCTTGCCGATGAAGGTCGGGCTAATTACCACAGGCAGCGAGGTATATAACGGCCGCATTACAGATAAATTTGGACCCATCGTTATGGACAAAATAACTGCATTCGGCTCTACCGTCATAGAGCAGCGATTAGCGCCGGACGATCGTGATCAGATCGTTGCGGAGATTCAGTATTTTGCCGAGCTGGGGGTTGATATGATTCTGCTTACAGGTGGGATGTCCGTTGATCCGGATGATCGTACACCGGGCGCGATTAAGCAAGCTGGAGCGGATATTGTAAGCTATGGTACACCAATGCTTCCGGGCTCGATGCTGCTGATGGCCTATCTTCCCGTTGGTGATCGCCGAGTGCCAGTTCTTGGCCTGCCGGGCTGTGTCATGCATGATCCATATACGTCCTTCGACGTTCTCTTGCCTCGGATATGTGCAGGTGAGACGATAGAACGATCAGATATAACGGCAATGGGATACGGCGGATTGTATCGTTGCTAATGGCTTATGCTTACGAAGATAGTTTTATCGACTGCTGGCGCAGTCATCATCCAACAAAACTTGGCTTATGCTTACGAAGATAGTTTTATCGACTGCTGGCGCAGTCATCATCCAACAAAACTTTTAGGAGGTTTCATTATGCTAGGGAATATTGGTTTACCTACTTTACTATTTATCGTGTTAATTGCTTTGTTGTTATTCGGACCGAACAAGTTACCTGAATTGGGACGTGCCATGGGCAAAACCCTGCGTGAATTCAAGAATGGTGCTAAAGATATAATGGGTGATGAAGAGAAGGAAGATACTGAGGCTCGTAAGCAAGTGAACGGTACTGAGGCTTCCAAGTCTGAGCAACGACCTGAGTCCAAAGACGATCGTCGTTTGCCGGAATAACTGTCACAGCATCCAAGTTGTGAAGTGACGTAACAGAGAATTAGGAACAATGAAGCGGGTGAAGTGAACGTGTTAGGAAAAGATTTGCCGGTGATGGATCATATAGGTGAATTGCGAAAACGAGTGCTGTGGAGTGCGCTCTTTTTTGTGTTAGCGATGATTGGTGGGCTCCTTGTTGCGATTCCCATTATACATTATTTAACCAGCGTAGAGCCTGTAAAGGGAATGGAATTGAACGCCTTCTCCCCGTGGGATGGCATTCGCATCTATATGCAGGTGGCCGTATATGTGAGCCTAGTTCTATCTTTGCCGTTCATCCTATTTCAGGTGTGGTTGTTTGTAAAGCCGGGCTTACGTAAGGAGGAGCAGAAGGCGTCATTGCTCTATATTCCTGGTGCGGTTCTTTTGTTATCCATCGGATTTTCTTTTGCCTACTTCTTGGTGTTTCCGATGGCCTTTTACTTCACTGGAGTCATGACGAACCAACTTGGCTTAACTCAAACGTATGGACTAGCTCAGTACTTCACGTTTATGTTCAACATTCTGCTACCGGTTTCTCTGATGTTTGAGCTTCCGATTGTTGTCATGTTCCTCACAAAGCTGCGAATTCTCAACCCTCAACGTCTAAATCGTTTGCGAAGGTACGCCTACATTGTATTGTTCATCACATCAGCACTCATTACACCACCGGACTTAATATCTGCGATCATTGTAAGTATACCGTTGATGGGACTGTATGAGATTAGCTTACTGCTATCTCGCTCCATCTATCGCCGCCAGCAAGCAGCAGAGCTAGCCTGGGAAGCAGAGTATGGGGAGAAGTAGGTTGAAGAGCAGAAGGTTCTGTATAGCGCACCTTCTTGGAATTAGTTGGGTTTACAGCTTATTCAATGTTGAATTTAGCAATCGCCTCAGACAGCTCACGAGCAGTTTGGTTGAGCTCATGTGACATGGCAGAAAGCTCCTCGGCACTTGACTGCTGCTCTTCTGTACTAGCTAATGCTTGCTCGGTAGTGGCGGCTGTTTCCTCAGCAACAGCTGATATCCCTTCTATGGCCTTTAATGACTTGGATTCCGAGACCAATATAAGTTTAATTGCAGCATTTACATTATGGATATGGCTGGAAATGCCCTCCATTTCGTTATATATAGCGTTAAAGGTATTATCTGTTTCCTTTACAGCCTGCTTCTGATCCTCAATAATAATTGAAGCGTCGCCAGCTAAGTTTGCGGTGATTTCGGTCTTCCTCTGAATCTCTGAAATCTTGTCAACTAAAGATACGGAAGCTGCCTTTGATTGTTCTGCTAGCTTCTTGACCTCTTGAGCAACCACGGCAAATCCTCTTCCCGCAGTTCCTGCTCTAGAAGCCTCTATAGCGGCATTAATCGAGAGAATGTTGGTTTGCACTGCGATGTTAACGATGACCCCTAAGCTATCCTTAATTTTTTTCATATCTTCATTAAGTTGCGTGATATCGACGATAATTTTCCTTGAAACCGAGTTGGCGGTTATTGTTTTCTGATTCAACGAATGAACAATATCCAACGTTTGTTCACTAATCCGCTTAGTGTTAGATACCGCGCTTGATACGACTTCCATATCACTGCCAACCCTATTCATCTGCTTGGACAGATAGTTGGAGTTTGTAGCGTTCTCCTGAGCTGCACTCGCTTGATTCATGGCCCCTTCAGCGATATGCTCAATGCTGCCAACAAACTGCTCTGCGATATTACGTGTACGATCTGCTGCTAAGGCAATCTTCTGCGACTGCCCTAATACACTCTCCGCAGAGGTGCTAGCTTTTTGTAGTAGGTATCGGATATTCTCAATCATCTCATTAAAATTTGTCGATATTTTGCCCATTTCATCATTATTTTTATCGATAAGCTTAAAATTAAGATTACCTTTTTTGGCTTCGTTCATATAGTTGAGGATCGTCTTGGAAGGGGTAGAAATCCCTAATGAGAGTAAATAAGCAAAATTGGCAGATATGATCAGGCATAGAAATCCGATAAACAGAATCATTATCCCTAACGCATTTAATTCTGCTTTAAGATAAGAATAAGGTATAGCTGCAATAGCGTACCAGTCTGTATGCTCAATTGACGAGAAGGCTACAAGAGAACTAACTCCATGAATATCCTTAGAAAGTGCATACTTGTCCTTATTCGCATGGCTCGTAATATCTTGAATGAGTGATTCGTCCTGGAAGGTTTGGTTTACTGGGATTTTGTCTCTGTCCCTGCTGGAGATCACAGTACCTTTAGAATTAATAATGAATATATCAGCCCCATTACCAATGTCTATTTGTTTGTAGATGTCGGATAGATGCTGCTCTTTCATTGTTATTACAACGGTACCGAGCACCTTTCCTGAGATACCGGATTTAAACTGTTTGCTAATTGCTAGATTAGTTTCTCCACTTGCGAATTGTATAATCGAATAGTTGAAGTTCGTATTGATCTTTGAATTTTCGATGATTTTCTTATATTCGACTTGATCGAGAAATCCAGCGCCTCCGTAACGTGTATGATCGTCCACTGCAATACTTACACTGGATAGGTAGTTGAACAATGAAAGCTTATGTGAGATTAATTTATTGATATTAGCTTGGAATAAGGCTTTCTCGGCATCGGTTGACTCATTATAATGCTCCAACCCATCCTGAATGGTTGCAGTGGATGATATATCCTCAATCAATTTTTCGATTTGGACCAAATCCAGTCTTAGATTTTGGCTCAACTGATTCATGATCTGCTCTGAATATAATTCAATCTTCGTATGAATTGCTTGGCTGGATTGTTGATAACTAACCAAACCTGTAATTGAAATCGCAATAAACAGCAGCAAAATAAATGAAATACTTAATCTGGTTTGAATATTGGAGTATCTAAATAATTTGTGATTGGCGATGTTGATAAGGAACTGGTTCAATTTATGTCGCATTGGTGTTCATCCCTCTCCCTTTTAGAAAACAATGTTGTAAGCTGTTATATAATTGTATAGGTAATGTGTTTACAATATAATAGAATAATATCTTTTAATGTTTTAAAATATTCTGATCTATAGGGTATTCATAGGTTAATCTGTCGACATATTACGTGATAATTTACAAATATTCTTGTCACATACATCCATTTGTTGTAATATATTTCTTGTAATGTATTTAAGCGGAAGTGAAGCACACCCCGCCAGGAGATTGTCCTGGATGAGGTGTGCTTTTTTTTTCGAAATTGAAGGAGGTTAACGATTACAAGAATGCATCCGAATCTGAAGGCGTACATCGACAAGTTTGAAGTATCAGAGTTAATGCGCAGGAATTACCAATTACCGAGATTAAAGGGGGGAGTTCATGTATAAGCGTCGCAGGCAGCGTAGAATTTCTTTGCGACTTTTTCTATTCCTGATGGTCAAGTTGGCGCTCAGAGAACCGAAGGGGAACAATAATATGCTTACAATATGATAGGTGCAGGTGGTAACGAAGCATTAAAGTAACGAAGCAACGAAGCATTGAAACAACAGAACAACGACACAACGAACAACGATCTTCGATCATTTGATCAGGATCGTTTTTTTTGGCACACATCAGAAATAGACACATAACGTTACAGCTCCAGCACAAGCACCGGGTGCGTGCGAGTCCCTGTAAGACGGTAATGTCGGGTTGGAGTGGCAAATAGGCAATACTAATCCGGTTGATAGCTGGTTAAATCCGCAAGAATACTGTCACTGACAACAATAAAATACCTCGTTCACAAAAAAAATAACTCATTCTACTTGATATCTTTGGGCAAAATAGGTAATATAATAATTGGCTGTTAGCACTTGAGGTAGATGAGTGCTAACGATGATAAGTATGTCATTCCAAACCAACACATATTCTAAAAGGAGGCTGTTCCCATGATTAAGCCATTAGGCGATCGCGTAGTAATCGAAGCAAATGCAAGAGAAGAGAAAACAGCAAGCGGTATTGTTCTTCCTGACAATGTTAAGGAAAAACCACAAGAAGGTACAGTTTTAGCAGTAGGTAGTGGTACATTGGACGACGGCGAGCGTATTGCGCTAGAAGTTAGCGTGGGAGATCGTGTTATTTTCTCAAAGTATGCGGGTACTGAAGTTAAGTATGAAGGTAAAGAAGTACTAATCTTGCGTGAATCCGATATCTTGGCAATCCTGCCTTAATATCAGGACCACAAACTCACATAGAAAATCAAGCGTATGGCTTACGCCTACGATCATAAAACCCAGCATATGCTTACGAAGTAGTTTTGTTAGAACGACCGAACTTCGTTGGCCGCTATGCTACACAAAACTTTTAGGAGGCTCTTAATTCAATGGCAAAGGAAATTATGTTCAGCGAAGATGCACGTCGTGCAATGCTTCGTGGTGTAGACGCTCTAGCTAATGCAGTAAAGGTAACTTTAGGACCTAAAGGTCGTAATGTTGTACTTGAGAAAAAATTTGGTAGCCCGTTAATCACGAATGACGGTGTTACGATTGCTAAAGAAATTGAATTAGAAGACGCATTCGAGAACATGGGTGCTCAGCTAGTTAAGGAAGTAGCAACTAAGACGAACGATGTAGCCGGTGACGGTACTACTACAGCAACTGTTCTAGCTCAAGCGATGATTCGCGAAGGATTGAAGAACGTTACTGCTGGCGCTAACCCAATGGTTATCCGCAAAGGCATCGAGAAGGCTGTGAAAGCAGCTGTTGAAGAATTATCGAAAATTGCAAAGCCAATCCAAGGCAAGCAAGACATCGCTCAGGTTGCAGCTATCTCTTCAGGTGATGAAGAAGTAGGTCAATTGATCGCAGAAGCTATGGAGAAAGTCGGCAACGACGGCGTTATCACTGTAGAAGAATCCAAAGGCTTTACTACGGATCTTGAAGTTGTAGAAGGTATGCAATTCGACCGTGGTTACATCAGCCCTTACATGATTACGGATACGGACAAGATGGAAGCAGTTCTAGAAGATCCGTACATCCTTATTACAGATAAGAAGATCAGCAACATTCAAGAAATTCTTCCTGTACTAGAGAAGGTTGTTCAATCCGGTAAGCAGCTATTGATCATTGCTGAGGATGTTGAAGGCGAAGCACAAGCAACTTTAGTTGTTAACAAGCTACGTGGTACATTCACATGTGTAGCGGTTAAAGCTCCAGGCTTCGGTGATCGTCGTAAAGCAATGCTACAAGATATCGCTGCTCTAACTGGTGGTCAAGTGATTACGGAAGAGCTTGGTCTTGAATTGAAATCTACAGTTGTAGAACAATTAGGACGCGCTCGTCAAATTCGTGTAACCAAAGAGAACACAATCATCGTTGATGGTGGTGGCGATAAGAAGGATATCGGCGCTCGCATCCAACAAATCCGTACACAATTGGAAGATACAACTTCCGAGTTCGATAAAGAGAAATTGCAAGAGCGTCTGGCGAAGTTGTCAGGTGGCGTAGCAGTAATCAAAGTCGGTGCAGCAACAGAAACTGAGTTAAAAGAGCGTAAGCTTCGCATCGAGGATGCACTAAACTCAACTCGTGCTGCTGTTGAAGAAGGTATCGTATCTGGTGGTGGTACTGCACTAGTTAACGTATACAATGCAGTTGCAGCAGTGAAGGCTGTTGGCGACGAGAAGACAGGCGTGAACATCGTACTTCGCGCACTAGAAGAGCCAGTTCGCACGATCGCTTTCAACTCAGGTCAAGAAGGATCTGTTATCGTTGAGCGTCTGAAGAAGGAAAAGGTAGGCATCGGCTACAACGCGGCTACTGATGAGTGGGTTAACATGTTCGATGCTGGTATCGTAGATCCAGCGAAGGTTACTCGTTCAGCACTACAGAACGCAGCTTCCGTAGCAGCGATCTTCCTAACAACCGAAGCGGTTATTGCTGATAAGCCAGACAATAGCAAAGGCGGAATGCCTGATATGGGCGGCATGGGCGGTATGGGTGGAATGGGCGGCATGATGTAAACTAGCTTAAAATCCCTTGCCCAGCAAGGAATTTCAAGTTAGAAAGCGTCATTCGACCACATATGGACCACATGGAATAGAAAATGCTTCTCACGAGTTCAAATCGAACTTGTTGAGAAGCATTTTTATTATGCATAGGAAAGCATAAAGATTCTTGGGGTTCCCCCTTTTTGAGAGAATTTATAAGTTTTTAAGGTGGACCGAGGTAGAAGAATGGGGTCTAACCTGAGCGAATAGTAACGATATGCACTTAAAAACTTGGGTGGTAGGTTGTTCAGCTGGAATAGTAACGATTTACACCTAATCGACACAAATACGTGATGACGATGACTATATTAAATTTTTAATTGTAGTTTCTCACCTATTTGATTGAAAAAGAAGGGGTGCGGAAGAGTAGATGTAAATACGTTCTTAATTTGGCCGACGTTTAGCCGGCGATGACGATATCCCCCGCCTCAACACAACAATAGTATGAACTAGCACAACAAAGTATCGTGGATGGGTTTCCGCGTTTTTGTTATTATGCATTACGTAGTTCATCAAGCATCTGCCGATAAAGTAGTGTAGCGCATAGGATATGACAATCCTTCAGAAATCCGAGAAAGTTGCAGAAGTAAACTTGTGATATAATATGGACATCAATTCAGATGTCTAAGGAGAGTAAGATGAAAAAGTCAATCACAATCTACGATATTGCCAAGAATGCCAACACATCTGCGGCAACTGTATCCAGAGTGTTAAGTGAAAGTAATTACCCGGTAAGTGTGGGGATGAGAGAGAAGATCAAGAGAATTGCCAAAGAGTTCAATTATGTTCCCAACATATCGGGAAGGCAATTAAAGACGAATAAGAGTATGACCATTGGTGTAATCGTACCCAGTATAAGCAATCCATTCTACTCATCCATTGTTCTTGGGATTGAGGAAACGGCGCGCAAGAACGGATACCATGTACTTCTATGTAATTCCCTGCAGAATCCCGAACTCGAGAATGAATATATTCAAACCTTGTTCCAGAAGCAGGTACAAGGGCTCATCATATCTTCGATTTCAGGTAAGATTGAGCTGCTCAATCACTATATATCCAAAGGGCTGAATGTCGTCGCGATCGACCAAGCACTAGATGACCTGAAGGACGGGTTTCAGATAGGATTCGATTATCGCAAGGGTGGCTATCTAGCTACTGAACATCTCATTCAGAAAGGGCATAGCAAAATTGCTTATGTCACTGCCCCTCTAGATCGACCAAGTCGTAAAGACATATTAACAGGATATCAGGATGCACTGCTGAAATATGGCATCACACCTGACCAAGAGTGGATTCAGATAACTGAGAGTGTGGAAAGTATATTGGATGGGAGCACTTATGAATTTTCAAATGGTAAACATTTAGCTAATCGTATATTGAATGTACAGGATCGACCAACAGCGATTCTGGCGTGTAATGATATGACGGCGGTTGGTATTATCAATGAGCTTGAGAAGCAGGGTGTTAAGGTTCCATACCATATGTCGATCATCGGTATTGATAATATCGAGCTGGGTCAGATCATTACTCCATCCTTATCAACGATTGATCATCCCAAAAGGGAAATGGGCAAATTCGCATGCAGAATGTTATTCGAAAGAATGAATGGAGAAATTTCAACAATGAAAGAAATGGTGATGCAGCCACAGATGATAGAGCGTGGCTCTGTCGCAAACATAAAATTAAATTGATGTGATAATAATCATGTGATATACTAACACTCATCAACAGTAATCGATTACTATAGAGATATAAATTTATTTAAATGTACCCTGAAATTTCATGCGGTACATATTATTTCACAAAACAGTAATCGATTACTGTAACTTACTAATGGGGGTCAGAACATCAATGGAAGTTACTATATTCGATAATTCAGTTGAACTAGGGAAGTCTGCAGCAGAAGCATCAGCGGCGATATTGAATGAACAAATCAAGCTAAAGGGAAAGGCCAGAATTGTTCTATCCACAGGGGCTTCACAGTTCACAGTTGTGAAAGCACTTACAGAGCAAAAGGTGGACTGGAGTAAGGTGGAGATGTTCCATTTAGATGAATATGTGAATCTTCCCATAACGCATAAAGCGAGCTTTCGCAAATACTTACAAGAGCGCTTCGTTGATTTGTTACCTGAGTTGAAGAAGGCCCATTTTGTTAACGGCGATGGAGATGTTCGGATGAATATCGAGCAATTAACGAAGGAGATTAGAAAAGAGCCCATAGATCTGGCATTGATCGGTATTGGAGAGAATGCCCATATTGCTTTTAATGACCCACCTGCGAACTTCGAAACAACAGAAGCCTTCATGCTTGTAAATTTAGATGAGGCTTGTAAGCTGCAGCAAGTGAGAGAAGGATGGTTCTCATCGATCGATGATGTTCCTGATAAAGCGATTACAATGACAGTTCACCAAATTTTACAGAGTAAAGTTATCATTTCGTGTGTGCCTCATAAAGAGAAAGCCAATGCGATTAAGAATTTCTTCGAGAATGATACTAATCGTAATATTCCAGCAACTATATTAAAAACTCATGCGAATTTCACTCTTTATATTGATAGAGAATCAGCATCTATGACAGATGAGAAGCATCTAACTAATCTTGTAGAGTAGGTGAACGGTAATGAAGTTCGATCCTTTATTCGCTCCTTATCCTTCTAGAAGAATACCGGTATATTCGCTAAACGGAATGGTAGCGACTACGCAGCCTCTTGCGGCGCAAGCTGGACTGGACATACTCAAGCAGGGTGGGAATGCAATTGATGCTGCGATTGCCACAGCAGCATGCCTGACTGTCTTAGAGCCTAACTCTAATAGTATTGGAGGCGACTCCTTCGCATTGGTGTGGACAGAAGATAAGCTGCATGGTCTGAATGCAAGTGGCCCTTCACCCCAAGCAATGTCAATCGAAGCGGTTCGTCAAGCCGGTCACGAGACAATTCCCGAGCATGGGCTGATTCCGGTTACAGTACCGGGGACGCCAGCTGCTTGGCAGGCATTGTCTGAGCGTTTTGGCAAACTTCCTTTAACTGAAGTCCTTCAACCGGCCATCTTCTATGCAGAGCAGGGATATCCGGTATCTCCAGTTATAGCGTACAACTGGAATAGAGCGTTCCAGAGCTTCAAGCAGCATGCCGGTGGTCCTGAATTTGATGCTTGGTTTAGCACATTTGCTCCAGAGGGTCGGGCTCCCAGACCAGGGGAGATATGGCGATCGCCGGATCATGCAAGAACATTAATTGAAATCGCTGAGACTAAAGCGCGGTCCTTCTACTCGGGCAAGCTAGCCGAACAGATCGGCGAATTCTCTAAGAAGTTTCAGGGATTCTTAACCGCGGAAGATCTAGCTACATATAGGCCTGAATGGGTACAACCGATAAGTGTAAATTACAGAGGCTATGATGTCTGGGAAATACCTCCGAATGGACAAGGTGTTATTGCACTCATTGCATTAAACATTCTGCAGAAATTTGATATTCCTGAACAAGCTAATGTGGATACGTATCATAAACAAATTGAAGCAATGAAGCTAGCATTCGCAGATGGGTCGACCTATATCACGGATGCGAGATCTATGAAGGTCACCGTTAAGGAGCTGCTGTCTGATCAATATGCGACGAATAGGAAGAAGCTAATTGTTGATCACGCCGTATACCCGCAACCTAGTATTCTACCTCAAGGTGGAACGGTATATCTCGCAGCTGCTGATAATGAAGGCAATATGGTCTCATTCATTCAGAGTAACTATAAGCAATTTGGTTCAGGAATCGTTATTCCAGGGACAGGCATTAATCTACAGAACCGAGGGTTAGACTTCTCGATGAATCCGGATCACGCTAATGCCCTTGAACCTGGTAAGAAAACGTACCATACCATTATCCCGGGATTTGTAACCAAGCAGAACGAGCCAATCGGAGCCTTTGGCGTTATGGGCGGTTTCATGCAACCGCAAGGACATGTGCAAGTCATCATGAATTCGATAGATTATCATCTGAATCCACAATCGGCTTTGGATGCACCAAGATGGCAGTGGGTAGCAGGGAATACGATAGAGGTTGATCCTTCCTTCCCTCAGCATATTGCTGAAGCCTTAGCGCGCAGAGGTCATCAAGTTCTCAGAGCAACGAATCATAATAGCTTCGGAAGAGGACAGGTTATATGGAGAGATCTCCAGACCAAGGTTTATGTAGGCGGTACCGAACCCAGAGCGGATGGGCACATTGCAGCTTGGTAAAACGGATATATATCGTTTAAGGAGGGGTTCAGATGGATAATGATTATGCAATACGAATAAAGTCAAGGCCAAGAAAGAGCATCCAGAGTCGTAAGAGAGTGTACGCCATCTTGTTCATACTTCCGGCTTTTATTTTTATCTTTTCCTTCATGATATATCCGATTGTTTATACGCTGTTCATGAGCTTTCAAGAGTTTAATTTTGTATATGACGACGCGGCTAAATTTATAGGTCTAGACAATTATGTGAAAGCGTTTAATGATACTAACTTTGTGGCTGCCATGCGGAATACGTTCACCTATGGAATCATTTATTTTACCTTAATTATGATTTTATCACTTTCGTTGGCTTTAATCTTGTTCCATACAAAGCGATTCAGCGGGCTTTTCAAAACCATGATATTCATCCCGATTGTGGTTCCTATATCTCTCTCTGCATTAGTGTTCATGTGGATTCTTCAACCCAATTATGGATTACTTAATCATTTTCTAGGCGATATATTAGGGCTAACTCAATTAACATATCCTTGGTTGAATCATGGCACTACAGCTATGGGCGCTATTATTGTGGTGAGTTTATGGGCGACAATTGGCTTCGAAACAATCCTCTTCCTGGGTGGATTGCAGTCCATATCTAGCGAAGTTCTAGAAGCAGCAGAGATGGATGGTGCTAGTGGGTGGAGGAAAATTGTGTTCATCATCCTGCCTAATTTAAGAGAGACGTACATTATAACGGGGATATGGGCGATCATTCACGCTCTGAAGGTATTCGTTGAGCCAATGGTTATGACGAATGGAGGACCTGGTAATTCTACGTTGGTCATGTATCAGGAAATTTACTACACGGCATTTGTTAACTTTGATATGGGTTATGCTGCGGCAATGGCTTATATACTAGGCATATTCACACTAGTGCTCTCGATAACGAATTTCTATATTAACAGGACTAAAGAGGGGTGAGGTTATGATCAGAATATTAAGTTCAAAAAGTGTGTTATACGTCATTTTGGTGCTATCGAGTATTTTTTTCATAACCCCTTTCATTTATACCGTATTGAATTCGTTCAAGACAGATAAGGAGATATTCCAGGTTCCACAGAGCTTTATTCCTAATCTGTTCGTTCTTGATAACTACCGCGGGATTGTCGAGGGACATTTCGTTCAATATTTCCTCAATAGTGCAGTGATAACCGTGGTGGGGGTGGTTATGATTGTATTCTTAAGCTCGCTTGCGGGTTATGCATTCGCGAAATTGCCCTTTCGAGGTAGAGACATTCTGATGATTGCCTTATTATTGGTCATTACGCTCCCACTGGCTATATTCTTAATTCCAATCTATCTTATGGAATTTAAGATGGGAATCTTGAATACGAAGCTTGGACTTATTCTGCCTAATATTGCTGCTGGCTTACCCTTTGCCATCTTCATCATGAGAGCTTCTTTCATCTCAATCCCTAAGGAGATGGAAGAATCAGCAGAGATGGATGGTAGTGGGGTCTTCCAAACCTGGTGGAGAATCATGTTGCCGATGGCGAAGAATGGATTAATTATTGTCATTATCCATGGTTTCTACACGATATGGGGAGAGTACACATTCGCCAAGACACTGGCAACCGATCAGGACGCCATGCCTTTGACGGTCGGATTAACGCTATTCAAAGGCGAGGCATGGGCACTAGGCACTCTTGCTGCCGTCATTGTGCTGTCGATGCTGCCACCAATCCTCATCTTTATCTTCTTCCAGAAGCACATTGTAGAGGGTATAGCGGCGGGTTCTGTTAAAGGTTGACCATTTTAAGGAGGTGGTAGGGTTCAAGGGTGGCTCAAGAGATCGTGAACGATATCAAAGGGGTTCATTAAAGGTTCGAAAAATTTGGAGAAGAGGTATAAACATGAGAAAAAGACTAACTTTGATTGTGTCTATTGTACTTAGCTTTGCACTATTGGTAGGTTGTGGAAACAACAGCGGCAATACTAGCAGTAATAGTGGCAGTAAGAACGCCGATAAAAGCAGTAACGAGAGTGCTCCTATTGAAACGCCATCCTCGACAGCTCCTCAAGAAATACGAGTAGGAGCAGATGCTTGGATGGTCGAGAAATTAAAGATTAATGAAGCAGCCAAGAAGTTTGAAGCTAGCCATGATAATGTGAAGGTTATTGTAAAGCCTTATGCAGATAAGTCGATTCTAGCTAACTTCTCTTTACAGTGGAGTCAAGGTAAGACGGATTATGATGTGGTATTAACAGATGGTATGCAGAATGCTGTTCAGTTTTTAGCCAAGGATCTTATTATTGATTATAATGATACTAATTTTTTCGAGGGTGCTACAGCGAAGGAGAATTTCGTTGGTGAAGTTCTTTCCTTCGGTGAGGTTGACGGATTTCAATTTGCACTTCCGATCAGTTTAGAAACATATGCTATCAATGTGAATCGAGCAATGTTCGAGAAGGCGGGTTACATTGACGCACAAGGTAATATCATTCAGCCGCAATCATGGGAAGAGCTGTATGAATATGCGAAGAAAATGACCATCACCGAGGGTGGCAAGGTTGTACAACAGGGAATGACTATTCAATGGGGTCCGAATGCTTCCTCATTGATGTTAGCAGCCAAACGTTCGATTGACGGAACCTACTTGACTGACGGAATTCTCTCCTACGACACTCCGGCCATGAGAGAGATTCTAAAGATTTGGAAAAAAGGAGCCGATGAAGGAGTATTCTCTATTGATACCTTCACGGATAAAGATGCGGGACGTAATAACTATAAAGCTGGACAAGTAGCCATGCTCTATCAGAGTGGTTCACATGCAGCAGAATCCGCGCCGCTCATTGGTGCAGATAATGTCGATGTCATCCCAGCTCCGAACGCTGCGGTTAATGGTTCATACGCATTCGCGGCGGGTGTACTAGTTCCCCGAGCCTCTGAGGTACAAGACCTTGCTGTACAATTTATTAAAGAAGCACTGATGGACAAGGAGATCCAAGTAGCAGCTGGACAAGAGTGGGGTAAGCTTCCTGTTCTAGAAGCTAACTTTGATGAGATCGATGCTCAATGGAAGGACAAGCTATTCGAGATTATTAAAGTGTCCGTACCTACTCCGTACTACAAGGAATATCCAATTATAGACAAGAACATGCCGATTTTACTACAGAATTATTTATCCGGCAAGCTGGATTTGGATACCTTCATTAAGGATGTAGAGAAGATGATCGCAGGTGTAGATAAAGAAGTATTTAAAAAGTAAGATCGGTATATTCAAAAAGGGGCGGGAACCTATTAATTGAATTTCAATTGTTAGGTTCCCCCTTCCATTTATAATGCTTGAGGGGGATACCAATGGGAGCTTACTATAAGGGAAATCATTGGGTGACAGGGGAGAGTTTAAAGATTGAGGTTGATCATGGAACAATAGTGGCTTGTGAACCATCCTCACACGAGGGTGATCTCTGGATAGCCCCTGGCTTGATTGATGTGCAGGTAAACGGAATTGGTGGTTTCGATCTGAATGGTCTTGACACTTCAGTACAGACGGTGAAGGATGTTGTACGGGTTTTGCATGAAGGTGGTGTTACCCGATTCTGTCCAACCATTGTTACAGGAACGAAGGAAAGAATATTACATTGTGTTCGAACCATTGCTGAAGCCTGTTCAACAGATCCGCTAGTTAATCATGCAGTAATCGGCATTCATGTAGAGGGACCCTTTATCTCCAGTGTGGAAGGACCGCGAGGAGCACATAACAAGGATTGGGTAAGAGAACCGGATTGGAATGAGTTCTTGGAATGGCAAGACGCAGCACAAGGTCGGATATGTAAGGTAACCCTTGCTCCGGAGGTGCCGGGAGCTATTGAATTTATTAGTAAGCTTACACAATCAGGTGTTGTGGCAGCAATAGGACATTGTGATGCCTCGGAACAGGATATTCAGAAAGCGGTAGATGCCGGAGCGAGCATGAGTACCCATCTAGGTAACGGTGCTCATCCGTTAATTAAGAGGCATCCCAATTATATATGGTCACAATTAGCCGAGGATAGATTATGGGCTGGTCTCATCGGAGATGGCCATCACCTGCCCATGTCTACGTTAAAAGTAATGCTTCGTGCCAAGGGGCGGAAGGCGATAATAACTAGTGATGCGGTAAGCTTAGCTGGTATGCCGCCAGGCTCATACGAAACTCACATTAATAGTGCAGTTATTCTAGAGCCTAATGGTTTCCTTCATCTAGCACGCACACCGGACATTCTCGCGGGATCCGCAACACCTCTATATAAAGCGTTAGGGCATATTGCACAACAGGGAGTATGCTCGATTGGCGAAGCCATTACGATGTCAACTCTACATCCTGCGGAGCTGTTTGGTCTAGATAAGCAAGGTGTGGGGACTATTGATGTAGGATCGCAGGCTGATTTTATCATATACAGCTACAGTGATGAGCATGGATTGATCATTCATAGAACAATTTCTAAAGGTGTAATTGTTTATGAAGCATAAAGATAGAGGCGATCATCTTAGATTGCTTGGCCAACTATTCCTCGGTTTTTTCCGCGCTTCCATACTGGGTTATGGCGGAGGCCCTTCATCGATCCCCTTGGTTTACAAGGAAGTGGTAGACAAGTACCGGTGGTTATCCAATGAAGAGTTTAGTGATGTTCTGGCGTTGGGGAATTGTTTACCGGGTCCGATCTCTACGAAGATGGCCGGTTATATTGGTTATCGACTTGCAGGGATTCTCGGCCTATGCATTGCTGTATTCGCCACGGCGGTACCTACGGTAATCCTCATGGTCGTATTCATTGAAATCATAAATTACTATAAGGATTATCCAATTGTGCAAGGAATGGTACAGTCAGTGTCTCCCATCGTTGGTGTTATGCTGCTCAGCTTAGCCTATTCTTTCTTTAAGAACGCTAAGATTGGATTAGGCTGGGGATTAACAATAGGGCTATGTATAGTAAGCTTTGTCATATATGCCATACTCCATGTTCATCCCGCGTTTATTATCGGTGCTTTGCTGGTTTATGGTTTCTTCTTCAGACTGCCCTTCACAAAGCGTAATACCAATCAGAACATGACTAAATGATTATAGGGGCGCAGATGTTGATTATATATATGTATATATTCCTTGCATTCTTCTTCCCAGGTATTGTTGGATATGGTGGGGGTCCTGCTTATATTCCGCTCATTCAAACCGAATTAGTGGAACATTACCAATGGGTTACCGTAGAAGAATTTGGTCAGATGTTAGCGGTAGCGAATACTTTGCCAGGTCCGATTGTAACGAAAATAGCGGGATTGGTCGGGTATCAGCTTGGTGGAGTTCTTGGTGCATTTATTGCTTTGTTCGCTACCATAGCACCATCGCTCATTGTTATGATTTTACTGTTAAGTGTATTGTACAAATTTAAGGATTCTCCCCAAGTGAAGAGAATGACGAGCATTATTCGTCCAACCATTACTGTTCTACTGGGTGTGTTGGCTTATCAATTCTTCGCTTCATCCTGGGTAGGTGTAGGTGGGATTCACACATTAGTTTTAATGGGTTTGGGTGTGGTGTTTCTAGAACATTGGAAAGTACATCCTACATGGGTGATCCTAGGCTCCCTAGCTTATGGTGCAATTTTTATTGCCTAGTTCGAATGATAATGATAGGAGCGGAAGAATGTTGAGAATTCAGAATTTATCGGAAGCTGCTTTCCAGCTGTATGGGACTGTGATTGAATATGACGAAACGACAGCTGAGAGGTTTCAAGTCATCGTTGAGGAGCCTGGTGTCGAAGGCTGGCGTATAGCCCTTTCGCAGGTAACTAGAGGCAAGATTGTGAAGCTTGGTTTACACCCCAACACGCGTGAATCCTTTGAGCCCTTAAACGGCGTCAGCTTGATCATTGTTGCGAAGAAGGAAACTCCCCAGGAGCTGGAGGTATTCCTACTCGACCAACCAGTATGCCTGTATAAAGATATATGGCATGCTACGGCCTCACTATCCATACGTTCTCTGATCAAGATTACAGAGAACAATCATGTGGAATCAATGGAATATATATTAGATTCTCCACTGGACTTTTGCGTTGCAGCCCAATAAGCCATATCGATGCTAAGAAGAATGCTGCAATATATCGAGTTTATTAACTAACTTATATAACCGTCAAAAATAGAATAAAAAGGATAGAACCTTTATCGGTTCTATCCTTTTTATGTCTTTTATATTAGAGAGAATGAACTAGCCGTTCATTTAATATTATTCGGCATTTTCTTATTTATGGGATTGTACCATTTCGGAATTTATCTACTTCGACGCAAAGAGATGGAGGCGCTTTATTTTGCATTAGGCTGCATGATCGGTGCGGTAAGGGTGTTATTCGTTGGAGAGATGTATTATATCGAGGTAGCTATATGGACGAAGAGGATTACCCGTGGGCAATGGAAATCCAGAATGTCTATCAGCTGACCTATTATGAGCTAGTTAGCAGGATAGCAGCCTTCTATCAGGAGTCCTTATAATGAAAGCGTTCATGAAATCATTCTCCAAGCCTATGCCAGAATAGGTGATCGGGAAGCATTGCTAGGAGCATGGCTAGAACGTTATTAAAATTAGGATGAAGGGTGTGGGAAGGAATGAGGATCCACTATCAGGATGAAGGGTCGCCTTTTTACTACACATAGAATAGATTATTCTCCCCAGCCCTGAAGATTCTATTATATTTATCCGAACTATGACTTTAGTAACATGCTTTCGACAGAAAACTGCGATATATTCTATCTTATCGTAGATACATAGTTCCGTAGAACTAGGTTTCGAGAATCATACATTATGCTTATGCTTACGAAGTAGTTTTGTTAGATTGTCTTTACTTTGTAAGCCAATAAGCGACACAAAACTTTAGGAGGGATTATCTGTGCAAGTTGTCATGAGTCCAAAGCATGTAAGTAGAAAGATGATCATTTTCTTAGCAATCATTTCATTAGTACTGTACACATTAGCACCAATCAGTATGGCGGAATCCGCTGCAGCGACTTACCAGTATACGGGGTCTGTTCAGAAGTGGGTTGTCCCTGCTGGCGTATCCAAGATTAAGATTGAAGCATGGGGAGCCCAAGGTGGAACGATACCGAATAATAGCAATACGGGCGGACTTGGCGGTTATGTGTCTGGCGAACAAGTAGTTAGTGCAGGACAAATTCTATATGTTTATGTAGGGGGCCAAGGTGGCGCATCCCGCGGTAGCTGGATTGATGGCTGTGATTGTTATAATAATAATGGCGGATGGAATGGCGGCGGAAGCGGCTCTGGAAGTCGTGGACCAGGTGGCGGTGGAGGTACCGACGTAAGAATCGACGGAACCTCGATAGCTGATCGTGCTATTGTCGCTGGTGGTGGAGCTGGTGGCTTCAACTACTATGGTAATAATAGTTACGGTGGTAACACTACTAATCTCTGGCAGTTGTTCCAGGGAGAGAACGGTGATACTAACAGACATAGCGGATGGTATCCGAATGATGAAGCTGGCGGCGGTGGGGGCTATTATGGTGGTCGTATCATCCATGGCGATGACCCAAGCTCCGGATATGGCGGAAGCTCATATTATGGAAGCATGACGAATGGTACATTCAACCATGGTGTACGTAATGGTCACGGCATGGTTAAGATTACGATTGTTGAACTGAATACAACACCACCGGAAGCGCCGTTGGTGAATGAAGTGAAAGATAACGATACGCAATTGACTGGAACTGCTGAAGCAGGTTCGACAATTACGGTTACTGCTGGGGATTCCGTTATAGGAACAGCAACAACGAATGAAGATGGTACATTCACGGTAACGATTCCATTGCAGCCGGATGGGACAATCCTATCAGTGACGGCATCGAACAGCTATGGTCAGGTGAGTGAGGCCACATGGATTACCGTTCTTGAGAGTGATGTAACACCGCCTGTTACGGAGGCTTCATTACCGCAGCTACCAGACAGTGGCTGGTACGGAGCTGATGTTACGGTAACACTTACGGCAACGGATGATGCATCTGGTGTTCTCTCAACGGAATATCAGGTTAACGGTGGAGAGTGGCAGGTTTACTCAGAGGCATTCGTCCTTTCTAGTGAGCAAGTTAATCTAGTTCAGTACCGAAGCGTGGATAACGCTGGTAACTTAGAAGAAGCTAAGTCGGTACAGATTAGTATCGATAAGACAGCACCATCGTTGAGTGTTGAGTTGAATATAACAGCTTTATTAAAACCGAACCATAAGCTGATTCCTATCGTGGTTACGACCACTTCCGGCGACGCAACTTCAGGTGTAGCTTCTGTAACCTTAACCTCCATTACAAGCAACGAGCCTGATAATGGTGAGGGTGATGGGGATAAATCGGGAGATATACAGAATGCGGAAATCGGTACTTATGATACGGAGTTCCTTCTTAGAGCAGAACGTTCAGGGAAAGCAGATGGTCGTGCATACACAATAACTTACACGGTCATTGACAACGCAGGTAACGAAACATCTGTAACGAAGACTGTAAATGTACCTCATGATCGAAGAAAATAATAGATAACCGCATTCTATAGGAGCTGCTCTAGAGTCTTAATGACTTAGTGCAGCTCCTTTGTTTGTGGCAAAGCTATAGACTATTGCTCGCAACCAATACCGTCACCATCACGATCAAGACCTAATCGATATCCAGGGTCATCCGTATGGATAGGGGCAGCACCAGCAGCTTGAACCGCCGCACAATTTGCATAGTATACTTCTTGTAGCTCAGGTGGAGCTGGTTCCGGTGAGACTGGTTCTGGGATATGTTCAGATGCTGCCTGGGGTGGTATGTCTTCGATGATGAATAGAATTCTAGTTCCATTCGCATACTTCTCTAATTGATTTCCGACCCAAGCGCCAGCTCCGCGGTTATCGGATGCAGTTACATAGGCTATATCTGCGCCTGTTCCACCCTCAGCACACATCGCCATTGGCCATTCATCACGATCATATCCTTCCTTAATTGGTATTCCTCTGAGTGCCTCACTCCGGTTATCGTCAGCACCGTCACGATCAATAGTACAAATGGAGGATTCACCTTTAGTCATCGCCTCTTTGATGTGAGCAGCGGTTTCAGGATATTCGTCGGAAGGAAAGTTAAGATAAGCATCGTAGACAGCAACCGATTGATCCTTAGCGGTTATCGTGATGGTCCTTGTTACACTGTCCCATTGGACATCTGCATCAAGTGATTCGCTCACAACCCTTAACGGAACATAGCTCGACCCATCGATGGTCTGGACATCCGTCTGGATTACCTTACCGTTAATAATAAGCTTGATATCTGATGCCGCATAAGCACCGAATACAATGGATGCCATGATAACCATAATAAGTGTTAGAGAGAGTAAGAGTTTATTCTTCATCGTTATACCTCTTTCATCGATCCCTATCGGCTAGGGAATTTTTTTTTCCTCTCGATCGTGAAACCTTACCTACATCCTACCCTCCATAATAAAAAGCACCAAAAAGGTGCTCAGATGTTTGTGTCTCTTCCAAGAGTTGTGGATGTTCTATGATACACCTCCTGCAAGCATGTTTAAGTAAATGTATATGCGAGATTTAGGAACCCTATAACAACTTTATCGGATGGTAGCGCTTACATAACATCATTTAGTGGACTACTACTCTACCTCTTTCGACTAGTACTTTGACTTCCGATAATCCCCAGGGGTAATACCCTCGAATTTTCTGAAAAAACGAATAAAGCTGTTCGTATTGTTGTATCCAACCTTCTCAGCAATTTCATGAATGTTTAATTTGGTACTCATTAGCAGCTGCTTACTTTCTTCTATCCGTCTAAGTGTCAAATACTCCAAAATCGTCTTGCCCGTAGATTGTTTAAAAATCCTGCTCAGATAAGCGGTATTTAATTGCACAGCATCCGCAATTCGTTCCACGGATAGATCCTCACGATATCCCGACTCGATGTATGCAATGGCTTGCTCAACATTAGAGTTATTCTTACTATTCCCTTTCAGATGGGCAATGACTGTGGTGAACAGGTTCTCCATCCACTCTGTTATAGCATCCACGGTTTCGCGTTTGGCTAACTCTTGATGAATATTATATTGCGGACCGAATATTTCCTGTATGGATAAATTTGATTCTAGTAATAGGTCGATGGTAGCTTCCAACAGGCGGCTGTATATACGGAAGACATTATCGTATGAAAGTGTAGGCTTATCATTGATTTCTGTACGAAGGTGATGGAGGCATCCCTTCACATTCACTTCATTCCCGGCCAAGATATTATTAATGATCGTCTTCTCCAGCTGCGCGGGATAGTAATAGTTTGTCGACCTTTCTAGGTTAACTTCGTCGTAGAAGATAACTTTATTCCCACCTAGGACAACTTTATAATGAATAACATCTGAGGCTTCAGCGAAAGAAAGATAGCTATGAAGGATATCCTCCTGGATACCACCCACACTAACGGTTACAGATAAACCCAAGAAGGTCTTGATATTCAGAATCATCTGTTTGGCGAGCTCACCAAGCCGCTCCCGATGATCCTCGGTGTTGGATTGTAAATTGATTAGCACTGCTATTTGCGTATCACTGATTTCAGTACATAAGGCATTATAGGTCTGATCGGCTATTTCTTGGGCGATGTTCGTCAAGGCAAAACGGAATAAATTCTTATCTTCAGAAGAATAGTTTTCTGCGAAGGATGAATAGTCATCGATTTCAATGACCATTACGACATAATAATCCTTGGTTAATGGTAGCTGCAAATATTTAATTTTCTCTTCTATGTCGGTGGAGTTGTCGATTTTGTTATATAGTAGATTGTATATAAATCGATCTAGCATAGATGGATAATTGGCTTTGAATGAGGCTTCCATCCCCCTGTGCTTATTCATCACCTTCTCGAACATATCGGATACATAACCAAGGGTGTTATCCTCTTTATCGAGTGTAGAAAGCGAGAGCTCTTGTTGGTATCTCTTGGATTTCTCTAGTAGCTTCCGGATAGGATTAAACATGGTTCTAGAGAGATAATAGGAAACGATGGCGCCTAATATGATGAGTATAAAGCCAGTAAAGGCAATAACTCGTCGAATTGACGTAAGCTTATCGTACAAGTAGTCAAGACTGGTAACAGACATAACCTTCCAGCCATTAAACAAGGGTGTTCCATAGGACACAAGAACAGGAGGAGTGTGTCTATCATCCACATAATATCCTTGCGTGTTGATAGATAATATATCCTCCACATACAAGTCGGATTGCTCATTGGTTGTGAAGGTATCTTGATTGTAAGCCGTGATCACTTCTCCGCGGGGATCAATAATACGCACATGGTTCTGCCGTTCTGGATCCATGTTCTCTAACAGCTCTTGAAAGTGTTCTTCATAAATATGAATAGCCGCATAGCCAGACTTCTCAGGGAATGCTACAGGGATTTTGCGAGCGAGTGTGACGATACGAAATGAAATTCCATCTTGATTGACGAATGATCGGGACGGGAGCCATATGTAATCAGCTTGATCTTGCTCCATTTGCTCAATCCACAGGTCGAAGGGCTCTTGATGATAGGTTCGATTAGCGCCATCTGATGAGATAATTTGACTGTTCTCTCTAAAGTAGATTTGTACGGAATGTATGTAGGAATTTTGAGTAGATAAGCTCTTCATTATATCTTTGACATCATTGAGCAGATATGAATTCTCAGGATTTCGAGCAGAAGCGTATATTCGACCATCTAATCCAAGCTGAACAGAGTGTGCGATCACTTCTTTTAGTGCTCTTTCTAAGGAGGTGCCTGTCTGATTAAGGGCATTTAAGCTGCCTTGACTTAGTTCATCCTGAATAGTGGCAACAACAAGACGATAAGAAGAGATGCTTTGGAAGAATACAGGGATCAATATAACAATAAAAAATGAAAAAAAGTAAATGAGAAATACCTTGTTGGGTTTTCGCCTTAACGTATGCCATATTTTCATTTAATCACAACTCCGATTATGCGGGCTTCTATAGAAGGGATGTACACCAACTATTATGACATAATGCGTATAGGATAGGAATCAGTAGCAGGGCAAATATCAGAAACAGGATATCAAAGTCATAAAGTGTTGATACCAAATCACAGGTTTGTATGATGAAAGTCAGGAACCTAGAATATACGGGGAAGAATGTAACCACTATGATACGAATAGGTTTACGAATTAATCTGAGGAGGGTCAAGAAAATGAGAAAATTATTAAGTGCATTAATGATTAGCGTGATGTTGGTAGTTCTATTAGCAGCCTGTGGTTCCAATAACAGTGCGACTAACAATGAAGAAAGTGGTAAAGCAAATAACACCACCACAGGTGAGAGTAAAGTGGTTAATGAGCCAGCTAAAGAGCAGGCCCCCACCAATGAACCAGTTACACTGCAATTCGCCTCATGGGGTGTAAGCGAAGCAGCAACCAAGGAAGCATTAGAAACGATGGCGGCGGAATACACAAAGCTGCATCCTCATGTAACCATCGAGTATATTGGTATCCCATTCGGTGATATCAAACAACAAACGTTTGTAATGGCGTCTTCCAATAACGCACCAGACATTATTCAAACCTTTACTGCTTGGTTTTCTACCTATGCAGCATCGGACATTATCGTACCCTTGGACGACCTGCTTGGCAACGAGTACATTAATGATTTATTCCCTTCTTACAAAGAAGACTATAGCTATAATGGCCAAGTAATGGGTGTGCCGTGGGCGCCATCGCCTTACATCTTATATTGGAACAAAGAGCTGTTCAAGCAAGCGGGACTTCCGGATCGTGCGCCTGAAACGCATGACGAAATGCTGGAGTTCGCTAGAGCATTATCTAAATTAAAAACCGCTCAGGGTGAACAGGTATTCGGTATGGGGGAAGCAACAGAGAAGCTTCCAATCAATGGAATGATTGCTCTGAAGAATATTTATGGCTTTAATGGTTCGATTTTTGATAAAGATGGGAATGTGAATGTCAATACACCTGAGGTTATTGAAGCGCTCCAATACTATGAAACCTTAGTGGATGAAGGCTTGTCCCCTCAAGGTGCCAAGTTAAAGGATCTTCGTAATCTATTCTCCATAGGCCGATTAGGCATGTATGCAGATGGTTATTATGGCAAGGCGGTATTCCGTAATTTAAGCGGTAAAGGTGAAGCGTATGATAGTGTTTGGGGTGCGGCGCTGATTCCTAAGAATAAAGAGGGTAAGAGTGTCTCGATTGGAGAAGCTCATGGACTAGTGATCTCCAAGGATTCTAAGAATAAAGAGGTTGCTGCTGATTTCATCAAGTTCCTTACGGATGAAGCTATGATTTCTCTGTACCATCAGAAGGTTGGCGCCATGACATCTCGACAGTCGATCAGCAAGCTGCCTGAGTTTAACAGTACGGATCTAGACAAAGTGTTGTCTGAACAGATGAACCATGTTAATCCACTTCCTAAGAATAATCCCGGATTAGAGCAAGCGTATCTGGAGATAGCTGAAGCTGTTCAGAAGGTAACTGTAGCTAATGAGAGCCCAGAGAAGGCTGCCGCAGAGCTAGATGCCAAGCTGAAGCAGATTTTAAAATAATATAACTTCCTTTTCATTCTTACCTACTGTTAAGCTGGCATTTGCTTGTTGCTTGCCAGCTTAACGTTCTTACTCAATCCAACATGAATGTACAAAGGAAGTGAATAAATTGAATAAACCACGTTTCTCCGAAAGAACCAAAGACTTCATTTTTCTTATCCTGATTATCAGTCCTGCCTTGGCTATGTTGATCTTTACGATTGGCATTCCGATGGTTAAATCACTATATATGAGTTTTTTTAACGTAACGTTGCTAAGCATGCATGATTATCAATGGAACAGCTTAACCAATTATAAGAACATATTTGTGGATGGGGAATTTATACAGGCATTAAAAATCACATTAATTTATGTGCTCTCAATTGTATTCATTCAATTTATTCTAGGAATGATGCTGGCGCTAGTACTCAATAGTCAAATCCGTTTCAAAAAAACCTTGCGCACCTTGATTCTAATTCCATGGGTAGTCCCGACGATCATTGGTGCATTGCTATGGATGTGGCTGTTTCAGCCTCAATACGGTGTAATTAATCATATACTTATGAGCTTGAATATTACGGACCACTCTTATACATGGTTATCTGATATGAATCTAGCATTACCCGCAGTTATGCTGGCAGCATTATGGAAGCAGCTGCCCTTTATGTCTACGATGCTGCTGGCAGGTATGCAGGGGATTTCGGAAGATATGTATGAGGCAGCTAAGATCGATGGTGCGAATAGGAGACAACAATTTCTCCATATTACACTGCCTATGCTTAAGAATACAATCAAGACGGTAACACTTATTGCCTGCATCGAGAACTTCAAGATGTTCCCATTGTTCTGGATTATGACAGGTGGAGGGCCGCTTGATCAAACTACGACGCTTGCAATCTTTAGCTATAAAGCAGCGTTCATCGAATTGGATTTGGGTAAAGGTGCTGCAATAGGTGCCCTCTGGTTGATCATCATGCTAGCATTCTCCTGGACGTACACAAAACTATTCTCTATAGGTGAGGACAAGGAGGCTGCGACTTCATGAAGAAAGCACAATGGTCGATGAATACGATTTCCGTGTTGATCACCTGTATGTTTCTTATCTATCTAATGTTCCCACTCTATTGGATGATCTTGACCTCCTTTAAGGATAATTCTGTATTGTTCATACTTCCGCCTGAATGGATTCCCTCGGACCCTGTGCTTAAGCATTATAAGGGGCTGTTTAGCGACACCACATTCTTAACTTACTATAAGAACAGTCTATTGGTCAGCTTTGGGACAACGGCCATTACATTATTCGTAGCCATGCTGGCAGGCTATGGTTTCTCTAGATTTCAATTTCGGTTTAAACAACTGACGATGTTCACTATTCTATCCACACAGATGCTGCCTGTTGTCTCGCTATTGATAGCCTTATATACGATCTACAACAATATAGGGCTATTGAATACGAGGAGTGGTTTAATCATGGCCCTTACTACCGCATCCTTACCCTTCTCGATCTGGATGATTAAGGTGTTCTTTGATAACATCCCTATATCATTAGAGGAGTCGGCCAAGATTGACGGGGCGAACCGGCTAGGTATCTTATTCCGAATTGTTGTTCCGTTGTCCAAGCCGGGTATATTCTCCATCGGTATTTATACCTTTATCTTATCTTGGGATGACTTTCTATACTCGATCACGTTAATTAATAAGAATGAGCTCCGACCCCTTAATGCGGGTATTGCAATCCGGTATATTGGCGAGCTATCTTATGATTGGGCTAGTATTATGACGGTGTGCGTAACTTCAATTGTCCCGATTACATTATTATTCCTATTCTTCCAGAAATATATGGTTTCTGGGTTAACAGCAGGAGCGGTGAAGGGATAACAGTGAATGGAGTATAGAGATAATTTGATGATATGAAGACCAACATACTAAAACGAATCTTCATACGGTTGATGAGAGACTTTCTTATTACGAACTGCAATAATACAACTGAATTGGCAATTCAGCTGCACTTTTGCAGTTCGACCGAATTTGATGGTCCTTTTGAATTCTACGCCAAACGTTCGTCCTCAGCTTATTGCCGGCCGCCGCTCGCGCTGCGACAAGCACAGTTTATGACAGTTTATGTGCTTGTTTGGCTTATCACTGATCAGGCTCCCCATATGCGTGGCATTGGCATGGCTTCCTTGCCGAGCTCGGCCCATGCATACTTCAGCAGTAACTCTGATTTGAGCTCCTTCGATTCAGGATTATCCCACAAATTGTTGAGTTCCGCTGGGTCTTCCTGCAAATCGAAAATTTCACCATAGGTTTGATTATAGTAAACCGTAATCTTATATCGCACATCAACATAGGTTTTCTGGTGAATGACTGTCGGCTGATGTCGGAATTCACAGAGGGCATGATCCCTAACCTGCTCCTGGGCACCCGTCCACACCTCTCGTTGATCGACACCAGTCATCGTTCTTGGAATCGGGATGTCGCAGAAGGACAGAAAGGTCGGTGCGAGGTCAACTAAGGATTGTATGGCTCCCGTAACACGTCCTGCCTCGACTCGCCCAGGATATCGGACGATGAAAGGTAGTTTAATCAGATCCTCATAATGGAATCCACCCTTAGCTTGTAAACCGTGCTGCCCGAAGAAGTGCCCATGGTCTGATGTGAAGACGACAAGCGTATCCCGAGTTAGGTCGAGCTTATCGAGCTTATCCAGAATACTGCCAATATATTGATCCATCATACTAATCATACCGTAATACGTGGCAACGAGCTTCTTGCGATGCTCATCCGTTAGCTTAAAGCGATCGCCATACCCATAGTACAGATGTGAATGATAACCATGGGATTCGAACGGGGACTCCTTCCAATAGGAGGTATCAGGATTCTCCTCCTGTGTGATTCGGAAGTGTGGTGGATTGTGCTCATGCTCACCTGGTGTAACCGATGGAATCGTCAATTGGTCTGGATCGTACATGGTATCCCATGGTTCTGGGACGAGGTATTCAGGATGGGGGTCAAAAAAACTAGCCCATAAGAAGAAGCTCTCATCATTGTCCTTATATTGTTCAAGCATGGCATTCGACCGTTCAGCAATCCATGTATTGTAATGATATTCACTTGGAATAGGCCACTTATACGTGGTGGACTTATCCATTGTACCTGTTGGTGGAAGGAAATAATCCCGCCAATTGGCACATCCCTTCTCTTCCATCCATATTGCATAATCCTGACCAACATGTGCTTCGTTCGTATGATTACGGGCAAGCTCCACATGGTCAAAGCCATAGAAGGGTGCGTTATTATTCCTCCAATAATCTAAATCCTGCAGGAGCGGATAGGCCTCCAAGGATGAATATTCTTCTGTTGATTGTAACGGCTGGAAATGAGCCTTTCCAATCAAGGCAGATGTATATCCCGCTTGCTTAAAATCCTCTCCAACCACATGACGGTCCTCCATCAGCTTAGTGCCTAAAGACCAAGCTCCATGCTGACTCGGATACATACCGGTAATGATCGATGCGCGTGCAGGCGTGCAGGTTGGATTAGGGCAATACGCACGGTTGAAGGTCGTACCTTCACGTACCAACCGATCAAGATTAGGGGTGGAGATTTCCGGATTAAATGCACCGATTGTGTTCCAATGCTGCTGATCACTTGTTATTAATAAGACGTTCGGTTTATTCTTCATCGATTTATCCCTCCATCCTTTATTCTAACGAGAAGGGCGATTATTGAAAATGCCATGTTGTTTGTTGTTATTGTCATTTTGTTTGGTACGGGCTATAGTTTGAATGAGTGGAAAGGATAGGAGGAGTCTAGATGCGAGAATATCATAATGAGTATGTTGACTTTTTTTACTATACACCATCTGATATCGAGAAGAATTTTAATCTATGTTTAGTTCGAGGAGGCCGTAATATGGCCAAACCTAATTATATGGTCGGACCCAAGCGTATTGATTGCTATAGTATGCATTTTGTTAGGGAGGGTAAATTGCATGTGGAATGTGAGGGGGTGTCCGTAGAGCTTGAGAAAGGTGATTTATTCGTGATGTTCCCCGGACATTCTTACCTATATCGCACATGTGTGAACGAGCCTCTTCCCCAGCTCAATTGGATTGTCTTCAATGGAATAGATGCAGAAGCACTGCTCCAATTAATAGGGTTTAACCCCGATTCCTTCTTTCGAAGCCGGGTCTTGAATGCCAAGCTTGAGCATACAATCGATCTTTTTTTTGATCGCTTCTCCCAACATTCACTCCAAACTCCACACTATGCACTTGAATTGCAGAGCTTGCTGTACGCCGTGCTCGCCCAATTAACACCCTTCTCTGCTTCCCCTAAGACCGTGTTACCCAGTCGTTGGATCCAACAAGCCATTGACTATATGGAGCTGCAGTACATGGAAGGGATCCTTATAGAACAGGTTGCTAGTTTGGTCGGTATGAACCGAACATACTTCTCTACCACATTCACAGAGCAGATTGGCTGTTCACCGAAGCAATATTTGCAGCAGCTTCGCATGAATAAAGGGAAGTCTCTTCTGGAAGAAACAAATTTAAGTGTTACGGAAATCGGAATATCACTGGGCTATCCGAGCTTATATGCATTCACAAGGGCATTTAAGCTTTCCGTAGGTCTCTCTCCACAGAAGTACCGGGCTTCTGGTTGCGAGAATTGTACAGTATTCGGGAACGGGTTATAATAATTGTATTATTTCGGGGGGGTTAACCTAATGGAATTATTATTAACCAAATCGTTATGGGGTATGGAGATTGCTTCCTATAATGAATCATTCGAACGAATTGCTAAGGCTGGGTATAAAGCAGTCGAAGCACCACTACCTGCACCTGAATTGGAGTCATCATTCCGCGAGGCACTCGAGGCGCATGGGTTGAGATTGATTGTTATGATCTTTATTCCAGATGAAAATAACCGTTTGGAGCTGTTTGAGAGGGATCTGAAGCGAGCATCCACCTTCAATCCTCTACAGGTTACTTGTCATGCACTTAAGGACTTTACACCTTTTGATACACAGGTTGAGTTTTTCCGTGCTGCGGTGAAGCTTGAACAACAGCTTGGAATTCCCGTGGGCCACGAAACCCACCGAGGACGGCCTATGTTCAATCCATGGGATGCAGCCAAATTGCTGGAGCAAGTACCGGGGATGAATATTACTGCCGATTTCAGTCATTTCTGCTGTGTATGTGAATCCTTGCTTGAGGACCCAGAACTTCAATCCTCATTGGAGGTTTGTATCGATCGAACCATTCATATTCACGGGAGAGTCGGTTATTCTCAAGGACCACAAGTACCAGACCCAAGAGCGCCAGAATACGCCAGAGAATTGTTAGCTCACGAGGCCTGGTGGGATAGAATCATCGCTAAGCGGCGTGCTGCTGGTGCAACTAATTTAACCTTCACACCAGAGTTTGGTCCCATTCCTTATATGCCAACCATTCCATATACTCATATGCCTATATCGAATCTCTGGGACATTTGTCTATGGATGGCTCAACGGTTCGAAGGAAGATACGCGCAATGAGAATAAGATAGGGTATTATTTATTCGTTCAATGAAGACCATCCTGATGGTCTTCATTGAACATATTTTTTATAAATCTACGCTGATTTCATCATATAAGCATAGCGGTGGATCGAACTGCCAAAAGTGCCATTCAATTATATAGATATCGCTGATAATGGCCAGTTATTCACTGGAGCTTTGAGCACAGAAGTGACTTAAGTCACTTCAATCAGATGATAATGTAAAAAATTGGGTGAGATACTGCTCGGCTAGTGAGTTTCTTCACCTAGGATACGTATTTCGCTTGATTTATAATGAGGAGAGTAGGCAAGTAATAAATGTGAAGTGTTGATTTTCGTGAAGGGAGCAGTGAGTGCAGATCGCGAAGATTATGGTAGTTGATGACACGACATTTATGCGAGTGATGCTAAAAAATATGCTGGAAACATCGGGTCACGAGGTTGTGGTAGAAGCGGCTAACGGTGAGGATGCTATTCAGATGTTTAAGCAATATAAACCTGATTTAGTAACTATGGATATTACAATGCCCGTAATGGGCGGAATAGAAGCTCTCATGATGATTTTAGAGTATAACAGGCAGGCAAAAGTGATTATGTGTTCAGCGGTAAGTCAACAGAAGTATGTCATTAATGCCATTCAAGCAGGAGCCAAAGATTTTATTGTGAAGCCCTTTCAGAGGGAAAGAGTTCTTCAAGCGATTAAAACGGCATTGAAGCATGAATAGGCCGAATAGGGAAGGAACTAAAGGTTATGTTTATGAAGGAAAGCAATGGCTTCTGATCGACTGGAAACCTCCAATTTTTTGTAAATCGTACTAAGATAGTTTTTAACGGTACCCGTTGTCAAGAACAATTCAGAAGCGATAGCTTGATTAGACTTACCCTGTATTAACTTCCCTACAATATTACGTTCCTGTATAGTCAGACTCGGCAGCCTTTCTTCAGATGGTTGGTCGGGGTAGGGTGTATGTATTACATACGCTGATCGTTTCTCATGGTGTTCTGATGAATAGAGCTCCTGTATAAGACGCGTCTGTATACTGAGAGGGTAATTTATTCTCCCATCTAAACAATCTCTTATAGTGGAGAGCATTTTATCGGTCTCGATCCCTTTAACTATAAAGCCGCTAGCTCCATGCCGAATCGCTTCCAATATGTACTCTTCATCCTCGAAGGTTGATAAAATTAACACCTTGATCTCAGGGAACTCGTTTTTGATTTGTTTGGTTGCTTCCAAGCCATCCAGCTTTGGCATATGGATGTCCATCAGCACAAGCTGAGGACGATGGAGTTTTACTTGCTGAATGGCGGTCAAGCCATCGCCTGTTCTGGCTACTACGACATATGTTTCCTGCATGCTGAGAATGGCAGCTAGACCGTCGCGGATTAAGGGCTGATCGTCTGCAATGAGAATGGTTGTCTTAGACAATTTGCGCACTCCCTTTGGTCGCTTTCATCTGATTAGGTATGGTTATTTCCAGAGTCACTCCGCTGTTAGATGCGTTGTTGGTAATAATAGACAGCACACCTCCAACATCCTCTAGCCTCTCTTTCATGGCGTTCAAACCAAAGCCATAGACAATTTGGTTTGGAGATTTACCATTGTCAGATAAGTTAAACCGTATGTGCCCCGCATGTTGTGTCAATGAGAATTGGAAGTGTGTACTGGATCCATGCCGAATTCCATTGGTAAGCCCCTCTTGTAATGCACGATATATGGTTAGCTCGATTATTGGTGACAGCTCGGGTATTGTTGTATCTATTTCGCAGATGATTTCTACGTTAGTTGATTTTTTCGTTTCATTAATCAATTTAATAAGCTCGGGTATGAACTGGTGGCCTGGGATGTTATCACGTAACAAGTGCACGGAGCTTCGTACGTCATGAAGTCCACTGCGAATATATTCCTGCGTTCTATCGATCATTTCTTTGGCAACGGGATATTGGTTTTTCTCTATTGCATAGGCTGCTGTCTGTAACCCAGTTAGCGCTGAGGTTAGTGTATGTCCAACAGAGTCATGTATCTCACGAGATATTCTAGTTCGCTCTTGTAATTGTGCTTTCCGCTCCAATTCTATCGAGGCGATGTGGAGCTGCTCATTGTCTCTAGCTAATTCATTCCTTTGATGAATGGCAATTTTGGCGAGTAGGCTCATTCCGAAAACGGCAAAGTAGTCGATAACTCGAGGAATAAGTAAGTAAATATCTTCAAACAGCGGAAATTGGCGGTATATCAGAACACCTGTCAGAATGCAAACGTAAGTCACAATGGTAAAAATAATAGCATGGTTCCTCGATTGATAAAAGGTAAATTCTCCAATGAGAATTAAGAGATATATTTGTGAGAAAAAGCTTTCCGACCATATGGATATGAATAAAGCTACTAGTAGTTGTAGGTACAAAAATTGGATGCCGGTGTTTCGGTGCAGATCGACCTTCATGATGTAATCTCGAATCAGGACGACAGCGATATAAGTGCATGATAGCAATAAGAGCCCAATAGAAAAATTCGCTGTATGAAGCAATAAGGCAACCGTTGCTCCTATAACGAATATAGTTAATATGAGAGTCATTTTTTTTATATGTAATTGGGCCTCCATCTAATGACCTCACATAGATTCAACTTGTAGAATCCATTCTACCACAAGAATAATTTATTTAGAAAACATATATAGGTAATGGGTCCCGAATACTTGAATTGGAAATTGCTAGTTTACTATTGAATTGTCTTGTAAGTAGGCATATACTTAATGCAGTTAGTTATAGAGATAAAGGCAAATCTGGGGAAATCCAGTGGCGCAATGCTATAGGGGCTACAGTGAAGTAACTATGCCAGCCAGCTACCGAATAAGGGGTGCACCTTCTTATACGGGTGTGCTTTTTACTATTTCGGATATATACTAATAAAGTGGTGATCATCATGAGTGCAGAGCCCTTAATTGTTATTCGAAGCTGGAATCGGACCGTCCTGAATTTTTATTGGATCCTGGTCGGGTTTATTATTGTTTCTGGGCAAATCACTTATTATTTTTCGGATAGGGAGAAAGCGTTGTTCCTTGGTGGTTTTCTTGATCCGACTGTTCTCATTCAGGGAGTAATCCTTGCTTTACTATTAATTTTGGCAGAATGGCTATTACATGTCTTGCAAGGCATGTTCGATTATATATTAATCATCATCGGGTTTATTATTGCCGTCATTATTATGCTAGTATCTGGCAAAGTATTCAATGGACTACAAATTTCGCTAGCACTTCCGATATTGGTTTCTATGTTTTATTTTAACAGTAAGAGGTTATGGTTTGCAGGGCTGACGACGTTAATTGGCTTTGCGATCCTATATATGTTATTGGCTACAATTCGTGAGCAGGTGTCTCTTTATGACCTAATCGCTGTTGTTGCAATGATAGTGGCTATAAGTGTGATAGGCCACGCTGTGCGAATGCGAGGGATAGAGCAACTACAATTACTTGAACGCGCTGTGAGCTCAGAGCAGGAGCTGTTCATGGATACGATCGCGCTGGAATATACCTCCAAGCAGGATCACTTGACAGGGTTATATAACCATATTACCTTCCATGAGTACTTGGATTCACTCATTCAACAGCATGAGACGAATGGATTGCCGCTACAGCTGGCGATTATCGATATTGACAACTTCAAGGAAGTGAATGATACATTCGGGCATCAGCTTGGTGATGAGGTGCTCCGTAAACTATCGATGCTATTGAATACATCTATATCTAGTGATGATTTTGTAGCGAGATATGGCGGAGAAGAATTTACTATGATTCTCACGGGTAAGTCGCAAGAGCAAAGTCTACTCATGGTAGATGGTGTGCGTGAGAGAATCGCCAATATCGATTTTACTGAGCTCGGACATCACATCGTTACGGTGAGTATTGGAATGACCGACTATGTGAATGGGATGGGCAAGGATTTGCTATTCCAGAAGGCGGATGCTCTATTGTACCAGGCTAAGCTTCTAGGGAAGAATAGGACGATGGCGGACTTTGATAAGGAGTCTACGCATGGATATTAATAGAGGTGAGCCTACAAATTGGAATAACAAGATACGTAAGGCCTACTGGATCTTTCTAATCATAGGCATCGTATCTGGATTAGCTTCTTGGCCCATTATTATAAACGATGATCAGGCTGAATTTGATATGTTTGTTAAGACCTCACTTATCTTACAGAATAGTATCCTTCTGGGGATCATGTTAATCACTGAACTGATTTATCGAATGAGAACGAGATTGCAGGACTACTTGATGATCACCGTTGCGGCTGGCTTCGCTATTACCTTCTTTTCACTCACACCTCCTACTGTATATGGCGTCTATGTGGCTATGCTGCTTCCTGTATTGATTTCAATCCTATACTTTAGCTATAGGAAGGTGATATTCGCCACGTTGTTGACGCTTTCTACATATATTGCACTGCTTATTATACTGCCGCATTATCAAGAGAGTATTCCTGTAGAACAAATTGCTCTGGTTGTCTGTAGTATTATAGGTTGCTGCTTCCTTGCAGTAGGTATCGTGGGACGCGGACTTCGTATTATGGAAACGGAGAAGAAGGTATTAATACAAGAGGAGAAGCTGATTAGACAGAAATTATCGATGGGCGTGCTTGTTAGCAAGGATGCATTAACAGGACTGGACAACCATCGGTCCTTCCAGGAGCGGCTTCGATATTCCGTAGATCGCCATGCAGAGTATGAACCGATTCACCTTGCCGTGATGGATATAGATAATTTCAAGAAGGTTAATGACAATTATGGCCATTGGGTTGGGGATATTGTTCTACGAAGACTCGGTATCCTCATCGGTGAGCATAGTAGTGAGGGTGTATTCGCTGCTCGTTATGGCGGTGAGGAGTTTGCCGTCGTATTCACTAGAATGGATAGCGGCGCGGTTAAGGAATGGATAAGAGTTCTCTATGAGCGATTAGATCAGTTGTTATTCCCCGAGATGGGCTATAAGAAAATTACGATAAGCGTCGGTTGTGGTCTTCTACAGCCCAGTGAGAGTAAGGAGATATTATTCGAACGAACAGATAAAGCGTTATATAAAGCCAAAATGGGTGGGAAAAATCGAGTTGTCTGGAGTTGATCACGCTTGAGTGCTAGGAAGAAGACGATTAGAATCGATGCACATCAGCATTATTGGGCAATTATATTAGAGGTATTCGGAACGAATCGTGTGATATTCGGCAGCGACTAGCCGGTTTGTCTGCTTGCCGCAGCGTATGATGAAGTTATGGAGATTGTCCATCAAGCACTACCGCCTACTTGGGATGAGACGGATAAAGCCCGATTGTTCGGATTGAACGCGCAGGCTTTCTATAAGCTGTAATTAGTCATCGAATTTTACTGAGGAGGCTTGTTGCTCATGAAGTACAGAAAGTTTGGTAAGACTGGATTGAACGTATCTGCCCTTAGCTTTGGAGCTTCCTCATTAGGGTCCGTGTTCCATGAGACGGATGAGGCGGAGAGCATTCAAACCGTACATGCAGCGGTTGATGCTGGAATTAATCTTATAGATGTATCACCTTACTATGGATTAACGAAGGCGGAGACGGTGCTCGGCAAAGCGCTAGCACAGATTCCACGTGATCGCTTCTTCCTATCGACTAAGGCGGGCCGTTACGGGGAACAATCATTCGACTTCTCACAACAGCGGATATTATCCAGCGTAGATGAGAGCTTGCGAAGATTACATACCGATTATGTGGATATTCTCTTCCTGCATGATATTGAATTCGTCCCCTATGAAGAAGTTGTACAAGAGGCATTCTATGCCATGGAGAAGCTGAAGCAGCAAGGCAAAATTCGCTTCGCTGGTGTATCAGGGCTGCCACTCTCGTTATTCGAGAAGATACTGGCTCATCAACGAATAGATGCTATTCTGTCGTATTGCCATTATTCACTGAATGATACAAGTTTGCTAGATATCTTACCATTACTGGAGCAGCACAAGATTGGTTTAATGAACGCTTCACCATTATCCATGGGTCTGCTCAACACGCGAGCTCTACCAGATTGGCATCCAGCGGCAGATGAGATTAGGCAAATTTGTAAGAAAGCCGCTCAATATTGTGCAGATCAAGGTGAGGATATCGCCAAGCTAGCCATCCAATTCTCCACGCTGAATGAGCGAATTCCTACAACATTAGTTAGCTCTGCGAACCCCGCAACCATTCGGAACAACGCCGCTTGGACAGAGGAGCCAATTGACGACGCATTGCTTGCTGAGGTACTGCGAATTCTTGAACCGATTCATAACCATACATGGACGAGCGGGCTGCCCGAGTACAATGAAGGGGGTATTATATAGATGAAAGCTATTGTATGTGAACAGATTAACCAATTTAGAATGGTGGACCTTGAGGAGCCGACGCTCTTACCAGGCTGTGCGATAGTTAGTATACGTCGAATCGGCATATGTGGTACGGATATGCATGCATATAGAGGTAACCAGCCTTTTTTTGACTATCCTAGGGTGTTGGGGCATGAGTTATCTGGGGTAATTGTAGATGTCCAAGATGAAACCGGACAATTCAAGAGCGGAGATCTGGTGAGCGTAATCCCATATATGCATTGTGGAGATTGTATTGCCTGTCGTCATGGGAAGACGAATTGTTGTACATCGATGAAGGTGCTCGGTGTCCACATTGATGGAGGGATGCGTGAGCGGATTGTGGTACCGATTAGCCACCTCTTGAACACCAATAGCCTTACCTTAGATCAAGCCGCAGTGTTGGAGCCGTTCAGTATTGGTGCTCATGCCGTTAGAAGATCTGATCTGCAGCCCGGTGATATCGTGCTCGTGATCGGGGCGGGTCCGATTGGACTGGGTGTTATGGCGATCGCCAAGAAGCGCGGGGCTACTGTCATAGCGATGGACATCAATGAAGAACGTCTGAATTTCTGTCGACAATGGGCTAAGGTTGATCATACGGTTAATGCCTTAGAACAGCCTAAGGAGAACATTGCAGCCATTACTGGTGGGGATTTCCCCATAGCGGTATTCGACGCAACGGGGAATGGACGCTCCATGACGGATGCATTTAACTTAGTAGCACACGGTGGCAAGCTCATCTACGTGGGTCTCGTCAAAGCCGATATCACCTTCCACGATCCGGAATTCCATAAGCGAGAGTTAACCCTGATGGCTAGTCGCAATGCAACGAGGGAGGACTTCGATACCGTACTAGGGGCGATTGCTTCTGGACATATTGATGCGAACAGCTTCATTACCCACCGAGCTTCATTCGATGAGATGATTCATAGCTTCGAGGGCTGGCTTAAGCCGGAATCCCAGGTCATTAAGGCGGTTGTTGAGTTGTAGATAAGTGTTGCGAAGGAATATGGAACAAGACTATCGCGGCTGCCCTGTAGGGGTGGCCTTTTGTTCTTCTCTAGTGCGGTCAATGGTCGGTGGAGTAACTATACTCTACATGACTTTTTTTATTTGGTAGGCAACGAGATGTGGGGGGGTGGACAACCCCTTGCTCGAGGTAAAATGTTAAACTTATTGAAGGATTCCCGCGAATCATGTCGAAATTTATTCATTCATGGATACTTAGGCTACCGGGAGGAATATCAATAGTGATGAAGAATAAGCGCAGGAGAATGACCCGAGGGCTAACTGTCTCGTGGTCCAATCAAATCTAGGCAGTTTAACATTATTCTCTAATCAGGATGGAAGCTCACATACGATTACTAATGTCGAACAGGAAGATCCCTATTGATGAACAGCGGTTCTTATTATCCCTAATCAAGCCTATTCAACAGCAACAGGTAGTGGTTATTGAATAGATATTCCGGAGGTTGCCATGATTGATTTACATTCACACATATTGCCTGGCATAGACGATGGAGCGAGGACATTAGAGGAATCTATCGAGATGGCCAGGCTCGCGGTTAAGGATGGCATCCGACTACTCGCAGCAACCCCGCATCATAATAATGGCAGATACTCGAATGAGAGCTACAACGTGAAGCAGGCCATTGATCATCTTAATAAAGAGCTGAACAGACTGAGTATTCCTCTCAAGCTAATGCCAGGCCAAGAGATACGGATCAACGATTTATTCTGGGGCGAATGGGAGGCGGGGAACCTATTAACATTGAATGACTCGCAGTATATGTTAATAGAGCTGCCTACTCAGCATGTACCTCGGGATCTCTGGGACATTATTCATGAGATGAGGATTAAGGGGATTGTACCTATTATCGCTCACCCGGAGAGGAATGTAGAGCTAGCTAATGATTTGGATATTCTTATGGAATTAGTGAAGGCCGGTGCTCTCGGTCAAGTTACCACTCATTCATTGAACGGACTATTCGGTCGCAGAATTCGACAGGTAGCACTCAAGATGTGTGAACGGAATCTCATTCACATCGTAGCGTCTGACGCGCATAATCCGGATCAGCGACCTTTTGGCATGAGTGAGGCTTATGGAATGATCAAGAGGAAGTTTGGAGAAGCCTATGTACAATACTATCGGGCCAACGCGGTAGCCATATCAGACAATCGGGATGTGGAGGTTTGGGAGCCTAGAAAAGAGGAAGGACGTTGGTGGATATTTGGTAGGTAGATACAAAATAAAGAGAATCGCATACGGAATACTGTAATAATTTACAGATATTAGTCTATTATTTTTGTGTTTCCGTTGTTAGATTTTAGTAAATGTGATACGATAGAATGTAATCGACAAGTTGTGACAAGTTATTCGTTGGTAAAGCTATAAAGTACATAATTATATGAATAGGAGTGAAAATAACCAGATGAAAAATTGGAAAAGAAAGACGTTATCGTTTGGATTGGTACTATCGCTAATGGTAGGTTCATTGTTCGGATCAATAGGAGGGGCTGTGGCTGCGCCTGTTGATGATTTGCGAGCTAAAATTACAGCGGTCTACACGTATTTGCTAGCGGGTGAGGAGACAGGGGTTGTAGCAACAGCTAAGAATAGGGTTGATACAATATATGGCACAGATAACACTGGGTATGCTTTCGAAGATGCAATTTACACTAAGATGGCTGCTGCTGCAGGCGCTGATCCGGTGCGGCAATCAGTTTTTAATTTTATGCTTAAATTTAACTCTTTTACGTATGATAAGTCACTTGCAAGTATTGAGACTTATAGCAACACTACAGAGTTCACGGATTTGGTAACTAACCTAAAAACCAACGCTAATGTTACTGATCCTGTAAATTTCTCAGATGTACTGAATTTCTACAATCAAGTTCAATCAGCTACTATGTCTACTGTTCAATCTATGAGTTCTTTTGATAGCTTAACTGATCTAATCTCTTTTCATTCGGGGGTTACTAGTGCAGTTGATTCACTTTTAAACGCTGATCCAGCAACAACCCCTAGTAAAACGGGTATTGCAAAAGTCTTTAAAGCCCTCGGTATTACAGCTGAAGATTTACTAGACAGCAAGATGAGTCTAATTGCTTCAACAGGTACTGACATTCTAGCTGCCGATCTTGCACTAGGTAATGCATACCGTAGAATGGTCACACCACCACCATCAACACCATCTGATCCAACACCGACACCAACGCCAGCGGCTACACTACCAGAACAAGCATCTGAAACTGCTAAGGAAGTGATAGCTGATCTTCAAGCCAAACTTGCTGGTCTTCCTCCAGGTGATGTGAAAGCAGAGCAGAAGAAGGCAGAGAAAGCAGTGGAAAACGCGATTAAGGAAACGGGAAAAACGAAGGTTGAGGTTGTAGTAACGGACGGCACGGCTAAGCCGACTATCAATAATACGAATATTGTGAATAAGGCTAAAGAAGCTAAGGTTCTTGCAGATTCATTGAACAAGGATTTAGAAGCCGCTGGTGGTAAGAAAGCGAAGGTTGAAGTAACCTTAGACCTTGGAACGACAACAGCTAATAAGACAGAAGTTCCATTAGATAAAACCTTATTAGACTCATTGGCTAACGAAGGTGTCAGCACCGTTGCTGTTGAAGTAAATGGCGTAGGAGTTACTGTTGACACTTCAGAGTTTGGTTCTGATACAACCTTGAATATTGAGAAGAAGACAAAGGAACAATCGGGCGATACCTCAACCACACCAAAAGTGTCCGACTATTATAATTTTGAATTCACTTCAAATGATAATGAAATTACGAATTTTAAAAAACCAGTAGAGTTAAAACTCCCTGTTATTAATACCGATGACTACGATACGGATTTATTGTCAATTGCCAAGATAGTTAATGATCGACTTCAAATGTATGGTGGTATATTTGATAATAATAGTGTTTCAGTTAAACGTAATTCCTTCTCCACCTATGTCATAGTCGAGAACAAGGTAGAGTTTAACGATACAGCCTCTGTGAATAGCTGGGCAGGTCGTTCAATTGAGGTAGCAGCTGCTAAGGGTATTATTGACGGTCGTGGTGAAGGAGTATTCGATCCTTCCGCTGATGTAACTCGTGCAGAGTTTGCTAAGATGCTCGTTACGGCATTCAGTTTATTCGCTCCTGACGCTACAGAGTCCTTCGAAGATGTGGAAGCTACTGACTGGTTCGCACCATATGTTACTGTAGCTGTATCACAAGGAATTGTATCAGGCAGATCTGAAACTAGCTTCGATCCGAATGCTTCCATAACTAGACAAGAGATGGCCACTATGGCTGCTAGAGCGCTTGTTGTGGCTTTGGGACAAGATGGAGCTGAAGATGCGGGTACTGCATTGAATAATTTCTCTGATTCAGACAATATTGGTATTGCCTACAAAGCATCTGTAGCATTAGTTGCAGAGCAGGGGATTATCAATGGATATAATGGCAAATTCGATCCTACAGGTATAACGACTAGAGCACAAGCGGCAGTTGTTATTAAGAAGTTAATAGATCTTATTTAGAATAGTAGTAGTAAAGAGACAATCATACATTAATCCTCCTCTCCTCTTGGGGAGGGGGATTAATTCTATGATATAGGTAGGGAGGATAATAGTGGAAACAGAATTAGACCTCAGAGATTACATCCGCATAGTGAGAAAACGTATATGGTTAATTCTGTCTGTTGTAGTAGTTAGTTCATTAATTACAGGATTAGTTAGTTTGTTCGTTCTTGAACCTGTGTACTCAGCTTCCACGAAGTTGATAGTAAATCAGAGTCGAACGGATATTGGATTATCTGAGTTAGATATTAATACCGTAAATTTGAATATTCGTTTAATTGATACTTATAAAGAGATCATCAAGACACCCGCCATCATGAATAAGGTGGCTGAGCAGCATCCGGAATGGAAGCTTAGCCCAGAGCAGCTAGTGAATAAGGTGCAGGTCTCATCTGTGAATAATACACAGGTTATGACCTTGGTTGTAGAGGATCTGTCACAGAAGACTGCAGCGAATATTGTCAATGCTATATCGACTGTATTCATAGAAGAGATATCCACGCTGATGCAGGTAGATAACGTCTTCATGCTTAGTGAAGCGAAGGTATTGGATAACCCTCAGCCTGTTAAACCAAGTCCAGTACTTAATGTAGCTATTAGCTTTGTTGTGTCGCTTATGATAGCGGTAGGTATAGTATTCCTAATCGAATACTTCGATGATTCTATCAAGTCAGAGCAGGATGTTATGAAGTACCTTAATCTTCCTACCCTAGCGATGATCCCTAAGGTTAAGCCAGAAGACCTAGTCAAGATTCCCGTGGTTGTAAATCAGCGAGAGGTAGGTGAGAAGTATCAAACCTCGGTCAACTCTTAGACGTCCATTAATTACGCTGAATAATCCGAAATCACCGATATCTGAATCCTACCGGTCATTGCGTACGAATATACAGTTCTCATCTATCGATCATGACATTCGTTGTATTATGGTTACTTCGGCAGGACCAGGTGAAGGAAAGTCGACTACAGCTGCGAACCTCGCCGTGACTTATGCTCAGTCGGATAAACAGGTACTAGTTATTGATTGTGATCTTAGGAAGCCTACGATGCACCATACTTTCGCAGTAACGAATCGAATGGGTATATCTAACATACTCACAGGGCAAAGCTCATCGCAGGAAGTAATTAAGGAGACAGATATCCCTAACTTATTCTTACTACCTTCAGGGCCTATACCACCTAATCCGTCTGAGATGCTGAATTCAAAGCGGATGAAGGAACTACTTGCTGAGTTAATGCATCACTTTGATTATATTATCATTGATACTCCACCAGCCTTAGCGGTTACCGATGCACAGATAGTCTCAACGATATGTGATGGGGTGATCTTAGTCGTAGATGCAGACTCTGTCAAGAGTGGTCCTGCGATGAAGGCCAAAGCTAATCTTGAGCATGTGCAAGCAAGGATACTCGGTGTAGTATTGAACAACATGGATCGTGATCAGAAGGAATACTACTATTATTACTATGGTGACAAGAAAAGTATGTGATTATCTATTAATCTAGATTTAGTAGACAGAAGGAGGAGCAGATATGAGCAATCAGAAGGGAATGCCCATGTTGATCATAACGGATATGATCAACAACTGGCTAAGATTCTGTTGCACTTATTTGTTTCTTTTTGAATTTAGGACATCGACCCTGTCACGAGGGGTGAATACACGATGAGCGTTATCAGGAATAGAAAATATGCATTAATTGGTATAGATGTGCTAATTATAGTGGGCAGTATATGGTTGTCGTATATTTTTCGATTTAATGGTTCTATCCCTGAAGGATTTACAACTCAAATTTATATTTATTCAATTATGTCTGTAGTGACAGGTATATTGTTCATGTATACATCCAAGCTGTATCATCGTGTGTGGCAGTATGCGAGTGTGGGAGAGATCATATCCATATTCCGTGCCGTTACCATAGCCTGTGTTCTAGCTTTCGTAGTCACATCCCTTATACTCCCAGGCAGAGTGCCTCTATCTATATTCTTCCGAACCTACGAGACGATCTTAATTGGCATTGGTGGTTCACGCTTCTTATGGAGAATATATAGGGATACCTACTATAAGAAGAAGAATGAACAGAGTGTGGCCTTGATTATCGGTGCAGGTGATTGTGGAGTAATGGTAGCGAAGGAATTGAAGTATAACCCATCCTCTACCATGTACCCGGTAGCCTTCGTTGACGATAATCCTACGAAGCATAATCAACATATCAACGGTATACCTGTTGTTGGTGATCGTAACATGATTATGGCTACTGTTGCTGATAAGAACATAGAGGAAATTATCATAGCCATTCCCTCAGCATCCAAGCATGAGATTACAGAGATCATTGATATCTGTAAGCTGACAAGAACCAAGCTGAAAATCATTCCAACACTGAACGATCTGATTCAAGGCAAGGTAACATTAAATGCGATTCGTGATGTTGAGGTGGAAGATCTACTTGGTCGTAATCCAGTAGAGCTACAGCTTGATGGAATAGCAGATTACATTCATGAGAAAGTAATTCTCGTTACGGGTGCAGGGGGTTCTATAGGTTCAGAGCTGTGCAGACAGATTGCACCTTTCTTACCGGAGAAGCTCATATTATTAGGGCATGGCGAGAATAGTATCTATCAGATCAATAAGGAATTGACTCTTACATTCCCAGGATTGAATCAGGTAACCATCATCGCGGACATACAGGATCGCAAGAGAATCGAGCGAGTGTTCGAGCAATACCGGCCGCATGTCGTATTCCACGCAGCTGCTCATAAGCATGTACCACTTATGGAATTAAATCCAGGAGAAGCGGTCAAGAATAATGTATTCGGTACGAAGAATGTAGCGGAATGCGCGGATCTATACAATTCAGAGAGATTTGTATTAATCTCAAGCGATAAAGCTGTGAATCCGACGAGTATTATGGGGGCTACCAAACGAATTGCCGAGATGTTCATCCAATGTCTGGACAAGCAGAGTCAGACTAATTTCTCCGCCGTCCGATTCGGTAATGTACTCGGTAGTAATGGTAGTGTTATCCCATTGTTCAAGGAGCAGATTGCGAGAGGCGGTCCGGTGACGGTCACCGATGCGGACATGATTCGTTACTTCATGACCATACCAGAGGCATCAAGATTGGTTATGCAATCTGGGGCGTTCGCCCGTGGTGGAGAGATTTTCATTCTAGATATGGGTAAGCCGGTTAGAATCGCTGACCTAGCAACGGATCTCATCCGTCTATCCGGATATGAGCCTAATGTGGACATTCACATTGAATACACAGGTATTCGGGATGGGGAGAAGCTCTTCGAGGAGCTACTAACCAGTGAAGAAGGGCTGACCAGCACCAAGCATAATAGTATCTTCGTGGGTAGGCCAATAGAGACGAACCGAACGGAGCTAGAGTACGAGATGAAGAAGCTTGAGAAGGTATTAGGCGAGGATCAATCCATACGAGAGTTATTAAGACATATCGTACCTACATATATAGTGAAGAAAGATAAGAAAATATTAGTTGTACAGGTATAGGGAGAGTTCATTGTTCTAATGATCAATCACTTAGGTAATGTCTACTACACCTCTATCATTGTAGGCACTCGGTTATACTGTGGGTATCGGAGGATACCTTAGACGTGGAGCGTCAGTGGTGTAATGGTGAGGAGGGGTTGAATGCCCTTATTAATTATGTATTTTGTTATGCCAAAGAAGGCATCTTCATGACAGCATCCTTCAGCTTCTGAGTTGAGGTATGCGTATAAATTTCAGTTGTACTGATGTTCGTATGACCTAACAGGTCTTTTAATTCTATTAAATTCACACCTTTAGAATAGAGCAGCGTGGCAAACGTATGGCGTAATTTATGAGCACTGAAGTGCTTTCTATCTAACCGAGCATGTTGTGAATACCGAACGAAGATCTCATGAACAGTACGTTTTGTGATTCTAAACAAGCCCTCTTTGCGAATAGTGAAGAATAGCGGAGAAAAGGTCTTAGTAGCATGACCTAAAGATTCCTGGCGAAACGTCAAGTAAGAGGTTAGACACTCAACAAGCTGTGGAAGAAGAGGGATGATTCGTTCCTTGCGGCCTTTGCCATACACACGTAGGGTCAGATAAGATAGATCCAAGTGATGTATATCTAATTGGGTTAGTTCAGTGAGTCGAATACCGGTATAGAGGAATAATAATACGATAGTAACATCACGTCTGTTATGCAGAGAATGTTCCTGCAGCACTTGGATAAACCGTTGGCAGTCCTCTTGAGAAAGGAATACAGGCAGCTTCTTCTCTAGTTTAGGCTTCCTAACACGAATTGAAGGATCTTGCTGAATATCACCTTCTTGGTGCAAGAACGAGAACAGGCCTTTCATCGAGGATACCTTACGAGCTCGTGCAGTTGCAGAATTATGGCGTTCCTCCTCCAGATATTGAAGGAAGTGTCGCAGGTCACGATAAGTTACTTGATCCCAGCTAATGATCTGGCGATCCTGTAGAAATTGACTCAGTAACAACAAGTCGTTCTCGTATTCAATAATTGTACGCGGAGCTAAATTTTTCTCAACCTTCAGGTATGTGAGAAATTCTTTCATATCTTGGTGCATGGGATTTACCATGGAACAGCTCCTTAATTAGTATAGATGGAAAAGCAATAGAATGCATGTTCGTATTTATTTTATCAAAAAGTTTCCAAAGTTAAAAGAGAACATACAGAAAAAAGGAAATAAAAGTTAACCCGCCCTTTTATGTTAAAATTCATAATTTACTCTTGCTAGCCGAACGATGTAATTTAATAAATGAGTTAAGTAATTCTCAATTGGATTTCTTAAACTGAGGTGGAGCTAAGATGGTTAGAACAGAGGTTGAAATCCAACAGATCATAAAAAAGTATGTCGATTACATTAGTAGAGACATCAAAGTTACTAGGGTGATCTTATTCGGTTCTTATGCCAATGGAACTGCTACAGAAGATAGTGATATTGATATTGCTATTGATTCTCCAGATTTTAGTGAGGATTACTTAGCTGAATGTGAAAAATTAAGCAAAAGTCTCTGGAGAAGTGGAACCGACTTGAGTCTAGAACCCTTACCTTTACATGGTGTAATGAAAGATTTTTTTGTTGATGAGATTCTGACAACTGGCAAGGTAGTATATGATTTGGGGAACTAACGTGCACTTAAGTTGGGATATGAATTTAAATGAATGAGATCGTTAAAAGGTTGCCTGTAGAATATCAGATGGATATTAAACTTGCTGTCGTTCTTCTAAAGAAGGTACCAGAGTTTAATGCAGCAATACGTTTATTAATCAAAGAATCAACGGATTAATAATGAACTTTAGGAATGTGTCAAATGTTGATTTGTTTCCTTAAAATAAAATCACTTTCAAAGATAGCAATATAATTGCTGTTTTCGAAAGTGTATTTTAATTTACATTTAATGTGTCTTTCAGGAGGGAATATAAATGGATTTAAAGAACAAAAAAATTCTAATTACAGGTGCAGATGGTTTCATAGGTTCTCATCTAACTGAGGAATTAATTCAAAGAGGTCATGATGTTCGTGCCTTTGTCTTATATAACTCATTTAATTCATGGGGGTGGCTAGATCACTCATCTAAAGAAATTAAGGATAACTTGGATGTGTTTGCTGGCGATATCCGAGATCCATATGGAGTAAAAACGGCGATGAAGGGTTGCGATGTAGTTATACATCTGGCAGCTCTTATTGCAATTCCATATTCTTATCATTCACCTGATACCTATATCGATACGAATATAAAGGGAACCTTGAATATTGTTCAAGCTGCTAGAGAATTAGGAGTGCATAAAGTAGTTCACACCTCCACTAGTGAAGTTTATGGAACTGCTCAATTTGTTCCAATTACAGAAAATCATCCTTTACAAGGACAATCACCGTATTCGGCTTCGAAGATTGGTGCAGATCAGATAGCTATGTCCTTCCATGATTCATTCGGTACACCTGTTGCAACAATAAGGCCTTTTAACACTTATGGACCACGTCAATCGGCACGTGCTGTTATACCAACGATCATTACTCAAATTGCTAATGGGAATAGGGTAATTAAATTAGGTTCATTACACCCTACTCGTGATTTTAACTATGTAAGGGATACCGTGCTTGGGTTTATCTCCGTTGCTGAGTCGGATAATTCAGTTGGTGAAGTTATCAATATAGGTAGCAATTATGAGATATCCATAGGAGATACTGTGAAATTGATTGCAGAAGTAATGGGTACAGAGATTGAAATTCAAACTGATGAAGAACGTCTACGACCGTCTAAGAGTGAGGTTGAACGTCTATGGGCAGATAATACTAAAGCAAGAGAGTTATTGAATTGGAAACCTATGTATGGTGACCTAGATGGGTTCAAGAGAGGTTTAGTGGAGACAGCGGATTGGTTTAAGAATCCTCAAAATCTAGCAGCTTATAAAGCGGAAAGATACAACATATGAGCAATAGAATCGATTTAGACGCCATAGTAAAAGCCGTTCAATCTGTATTGCCTCAAGGGAAAGATTTCATAGCTTTGCATGAACCACACTTTAATGGTAATGAGTGGACTTATGTGAAAGATTGTTTAGATACTGGCTGGGTGTCCTCCGTTGGGAAGTATGTTGATAAATTCGAGAGAGACTTGGCAGACTATACAGGGGCGAATTATGCTATTGCAGTTGTCAATGGGACTGCAGCGTTGCATATATGTTTGAAATTAGCTGGGGTTGTTCAACAAGATGAAGTATTAGTACCTTCATTAACGTTTATTGCAACAGCTAATGCCGTAACATATTGTGGAGCAATTCCACACTTTGTTGATAGTGAACTAAGTACATTGGGGCTTGATCCAAATAAACTTGATAAATATCTTGAAGAAACAACGGAGTTCAAAGAGGGATATTGTTATAACAAAAAGTCCGGTCGTCGTATAAAAGCGGTTGTACCTGTTCATATATTTGGCCATCCGGTGGATTTAGATCGATTGCTGGACGTGTGTATCAAGTTTAATTTGGAACTAATAGAAGATGCAGCGGAATCGCTCGGGTCCTATTATAAAGGTAAACATACTGGGAATATGGGTAAGTTATCCTCATTAAGTTTTAATGGTAACAAAGTGATTACAACAGGAGGGGGTGGGGCGATCCTAACTAATGATGAAACCATTGCAAAGATGGCCAAGCATATAACGACTACAGCTAAATTACCTCACAAATGGGCATTTAATCATGATCAGACCGGATTCAATTACCGTCTTCCGAATATTAATGCAGCCTTAGGATGTGCTCAATTGGAACAGCTTGATGGCTTTTTGGGAAAAAAGAGGATTCTGGCAAATATGTATCGAGAAGCCTTGGCAGAGATTGATGGTATTACATTTTTTGAAGAGCCGGAGAATGCTACGAGTAATTATTGGTTAAATGTTGTGTTGTTAGATGAACCTAATATGGCGCTTCGTGAAGAAATCTTAGAAGCTTTAAACGATAAGAATATTATGACAAGGCCTGTCTGGACACTAATGCACAAGTTGCCTATGTATAATGATTGTCCGAGGATGGACTTATCAGTATCAGAAGATCTGGAACAGCAATTGATCAATTTACCAAGTAGTGTCATATTGGGTGACTCTCATGTCTAAAAGAAAAATTTGTGTTGTAACAGGAACAAGAGCAGAATATGGGTTGCTTTATTGGCTCATGAAAGAGATAGAAAATGATAGTGAATTAGAATTACAAATTGTTGCAACAGGGATGCATCTGTCGCCAGAATTCGGATTAACTTATAAGGTTATTGAGAAAGATGGTTTTTCCATTAACGAGAAAGTTGAGATGCTTCTATCTGGTGATACATCAGTTGCAATCACGAAGTCTATAGGATTGGCCACTATTGGTTTCGCTGATACATTTAGTAGATTAAACCCTGATCTTCTAGTTGTATTAGGTGATCGTTATGAAATACTTGCCGCTGCTCAATCGGCTATGGTTGCTAGAATACCGATTGCTCATATTGCCGGCGGGGATACTACTGAAGGTGCTATTGACGAAGCGATACGCCATAGTATTACAAAGATGTCTCATTTGCATTTTGTTACCAATGAAACTGCAGCTCATAGAGTATTACAAATGGGTGAAAATCCAAAACATGTTTATAACGTAGGTAGTCCTGGAATTGACCAAATCAACAAGTTGAAGCTAATTTCACTTAGAGAACTTGAGCAATCACTTGATTTTAAGTTTAGAGAAAAGAATGTATTAGTTACTTATCATCCTGTTACTCTTGATTCACAACCTGCTTCGGAACAGATGATGGAAATTCTCAAAGCACTAGATAATTTTGGTAGTGATTTAGGAATATTATTGACTAAACCTAATTCTGATACAGATGGTCGCGAATTAATTCGATTAATTGATGAATATGTAAGTACACATTCAAATGCTAAGAGTTTCACATCAATGGGATACGAACGGTATCTTAATGCGATAGCACATGTTGATGCAGTCGTGGGAAATTCGTCGAGTGGTCTGTACGAAGTTCCATCCTTTAAAAAACCAACAGTTAATATTGGGGATCGTCAGAAGGGACGTTTGCAAGCTTCGTCAGTCATAAATTGTGAACCGACTGCAAGCGAAATTCAAGTTGCTATTAATTATGCGTTTAATATGGACTGCTCCAATGCGATTAATCCATATGGGAATGGAAACAGCACACATAAAATTCTATCAATAATTAAAGGTATATTTGATTATAGTTGCCTTTTGAAAAAACACTTTTTTAAGGTGGAATTCAAAAATGAGTGAGTTTATAAGAACGTACATTATTGCTGAGGCTGGGGTGAACCATAATGGTTCACTAGAAATGGCTATGCAGTTGATTGATGTAGCTACAGATGCTGGTGTAGATGCAGTTAAGTTTCAGACCTTTAAAGCTAACAATTTGGTCACGCGTAAAGCCGTTAAAGCAGAGTATCAACTGAAATCAACAGATACTAACGAATCCCAATACGAGATGCTTAAGAAATTAGAATTAGATGAAGATGCCCATCAAATATTAATCGAATATTGCAAGAGTAAAGGAATTGAATTCCTGTCAACGCCATTTGATAATGAGAGTGTTGAATTATTGTCATATAAATTCAACTTACCTAGATTAAAGGTTTCATCTGGTGACCTTACAAATGCACCTCTATTATTGAATATGGCTCAAACACAAAAGCCTATTATTCTGTCTACGGGTATGAGTGATTTGGGTGAGATAGAACAAGCTCTTGGTGTACTTGCTTTTGGTTACATCAATTCAATGGAGGACCCGAGTATAGAAAAATTTAAGAATGCTTATTATTCAACAGAAGGTTATGAAATGTTAAAGGAAAAGGTTGTATTACTCCATTGCACAACCGAGTATCCCTCACCTATTCATGAGGTTAATTTAAGAGTAATGGATACACTCAATCAAGCTTTTGGATTAGTTGTTGGATTCTCTGATCACACTTTGGGTATTGCTATTCCAATCGCTGCTGTAGCAAGAGGGGCAAAAGTGATAGAGAAACACTTTACTCTCGATCGGAGATTACCAGGACCTGATCATAAGGCTTCACTAGAACCAAATGAGTTAGAATTGATGGTGCAATCCATAAGACAAGTGGAATTATCATTGGGTAATGGTATAAAGAAACCAGTTGTCTCAGAATTGAAAAATATTGCTATAGCAAGAAAGAGTATATTTGCAGCCAAACCCATCTCAAAAGGTGATAAGTTTTCAAAAGATAATTTAGTTATCAAAAGACCGGGAAATGGATTATCACCTATCAATTATTGGGGTTTACTTGATAAAATCGCTGATGAAAGTTATGAAACAGACGAGCAGGTAAAATTATGAATATTCCAGTGATTATATTGGGATTTGGTGGCCATGCTCGTGTTCTAATCGATGTATTACGTCTTCAGGGCATTCAAATCTTAGGAATTAGTATTCCAGATGAAGATTTGAATCATAAATACTATGATGGTATTCCAATCATAGGGAATGACAAAGATGTACTGGAATATTCGAAGAATGACATTAGATTGATAAATGGACTAGGTTCTGTAAAAGAATCAGAGCATAGGAAAAAGCTTTACGAACAATTTTCAAATATGGGATACCAGTTTACAAATGCAATACATCCTTCTGCAATAATATCTTCTAATGTTCACTTATCTGAGGCTGTGCAAGTTATGGCGGGTGCTGTCATTCAACCAGGTGCTGTTGTAGGTATAAATACAATTATCAATACGAGAGCATCAATTGACCATGATTGCAACATAGGATCGCATGTTCATATTGCTCCGGGTGTAACAATTTCAGGTGGCGTGATTGTAAATGATAATGTTCATGTAGGTACAGGCGCAGTAATTATTCAAGGTGTGAGTATTGGTAACAACAGTGTAATCGGTGCTGGTGCTGTTGTGATTAACAACGTCTTTGATAATACTACAGTCTTGGGAGTACCTGCACGAGTGAAGGGGGAATAATGTTGGAATCTTGGAGGAAGATTTTAGTATCTCAAGAAGATACTATTAAACATACTATTAAAGTAATAGAAGAAAATGCAAGTCAAATCGCTCTTGTAGTAGATAGTGAACTACGTTTATTGGGGACGGTTACCGATGGGGATGTTCGTCGTGGAGTTCTAAAGGGTATTCAGTTGGATGAAAGTATTAGTAAAGTAATGAATCTCGATCCAACAATATCTACATATATGGATAATAAAGATAGTATATTAAGAAAAATGAAGTCCAAAAAACTACACCATATTCCAATAATAGATGAAGAAGGGCGTGTAATTGGATTAGAAGTGTTAGATGAATTAATCAGACCAGTTCAAAGGGACAATATTGTTGTATTGATGGCTGGAGGTCTCGGTACACGACTTAGACCATTAACCGAAAATTGCCCTAAGCCACTTCTCAACGTGGGAAACAAACCCATATTAGAAACGATCATTGAGAATTTCGCGGAATATGGATTCAATAAATTCTATCTATCAGTTAATTATAAATATGAGATGATTAAGGAGTATTTTGGTGATGGGTCAAACTGGGGAGTTCAGATTGACTACATTCAAGAAAATAAAATGCTTGGAACAGCTGGTTCCTTAAGTCTTCTTCCTGAAAAACCATCAATACCAATTATTGTTATGAACGGTGACTTATTAACAAAAGTTAATTTTAAACTATTGTTAGACTATCATATTGAACATAAATCCCAGGCAACGATGTGTGTAAGAGAATACGATTATCAAATTCCTTATGGGGTAGTTAAAGTCGACAAGCAGCATCGACTTCTATCGATTGAGGAAAAACCTATTCATAGATACTTTGTTAATGCAGGGATTTATGTATTAAGTCCAATTGTATTACAATACCTTTCCGAAGATAGTTATCACGATATGCCAACGTTATTTGAAAAAGTAATAGAAGACAACTGTTGCACATCAGTATATCCAATCCGCGAATATTGGTGTGATATTGGGCGGATAGGTGATTATGAGAAAGCAAATAGTGACTATGAAAAGGTGTTTTTATGATAAATAACAAAAGTGTATTGGCTTTAATTCCTGCAAGGGGTGGATCAAAAGGTTTACCTGGGAAAAACCTAAAATTATTAAGCGGTACTCCTCTTATTGGTTGGCCAATTAAAGCGGCAAAAAACTCGAAATATATAGATCGAGTAATAGTAAGCACTGATGATCCTTTAATTGCTGAAACTGCTAAATCAGAAGGTGCAGATATACCCTTTCTTAGGCCGAAAGAATTCGCAACTGATAGAGCAAGTACCGCTTCAGTCATAAACCACGCTTTAGATTTATTAGAAGGACAAGGAAAAAGGTATAGTTATCTAGTGCTCTTAGAACCGACTTCCCCATTAACGAGTTCTAGTGATATTGATAGAGCATTAGATGAATTAGTCTTAAATAGAAGCATTGCTGATTCTATTGTAGGTACAAGTAAGATAGAATCACAACATCCTTCATTCAGCGTATCAATTAATAATCATGGGTTAATTGAACCATATAATTATAGTGAGACCAATCTAAGGCGACAAGACATAAGTGATTTGTATTATTTTGAAGGTTCATTATATATAACGGATATTCAAGTATTTAAAGAGAAGAGTAGTTTTTATCACGAAAGAACATTACCATATATCGTTCCAAAGTGGAAAGCCTTTGAAGTTGATGACATTATAGATTTTATATGTATTGAAGCTATTATGCGAGAATTAGAACTTATAGAAAAGTATACATGTACATCAAATGTTAAAGAGTAAAATAATGCTAAGGAGACGGAAATATAATGCAGTTTCAGAACTCGAATTATTTGCGTGTAAGAGCAAAAAGATTAATTCCCGGTGGAGCCCATACCTTTAGTAAAGGTGATGACCAATTTCCTGAACTATCCCCAGGTTTTATTGTTCGAGGGAAAGGAGCAAAAGTATGGGATCCGGATGGGAATGAGTATATAGATTGGGGAATGGGATTGCGATCTGTAATTTTAGGTCACGCATTCGATCCAGTACTGGATACTGTTAAAAAACATTTGGAATTTGGTGTTAACTTTACACGACCTAGTCTGATTGAAGCTGATGTCGCTGAGTTGATGATCGATTTAATTCCTTCTGCAGAAATGGTTAAATTTGCAAAGAATGGTTCGGATGTTACAACAGCTGCAGTTAAGTTAGCAAGAGCATATACTGGTCGTGATGTTGTTATTCGTTGTTTAGATCATCCGTTTTTTAGTGTAGATGACTGGTTTATTGGCGACACCGTATGTAATGGGGGAGTACCCAGTGCAACTCAGGAACTAACTAAACATTTTCGGTACAATGATTTAAATGACTTGTTAGCTGTAATTGAAAAATATAAGGGAAAAGTTGCTTGTGTAATTATGGAAGTATCAACTACATCCAGACCAGTTCCTGGATTTTTGGAAGGTGTTCGCAAAATTACAAGTCAACATGGAGTTTTACTGATATTCGACGAAATAATAACAGGCTTTCGTTGGAGTATAAATGGCGCTCAAACTTTATATGGAGTAACACCAGATTTATCAACATTTGGAAAAGCAATTGCTAATGGTTTCTCTTTAGGGGCTTTAGTTGGAAAGCGTGATATTATGGAATTAGGCGGACTAAATCATGATAAACCAAGGGTGTTTTTATTGTCTACGACTAACGGTGGAGAAACCCATTCTCTTGCAGCTGCTTTAGAAACTATTCAACAGTTGAAAAACAACAATGTTACAGAGCACATATGGACGATCGGACATAAACTCATTAATGGGTTCAATGCTATTACACAGGAATTTAATATACATAGTTATGTAAGAATGGAAGGAGAGCCTTGTAGTCCTTATCAAGTATTCTTAAATAGTGAAGGTAATGTAGATTTGTCTTTGAGAACCCTCTACTTGCAAGAGATGATTAAATATGGAGTGTTAATTCCCTATATAGCTCCTTCATATTCACATGGAGAATTGGAGGTCGAAGAAACTTTAGAGGCATCAAGAAAATCTATGGCTGTGTTGCAAGAAGCAATTGAAAAAAGAAGTACAGAGGGGTTGTTAGTAGGACCACCTGTAAAACCTGTATTCAGAAAATTCAATTAAAGTTATTACTTATAAGGAGAATCTGGCTCAATGAATAATTCTGAGGGAAGTGCTGAAAAGTTTAGTCTAAAGGGCAAGAGAGCAGTTGTCACAGGCGGAACGGGTATACTAGGCAGTCTCTATTGCCAACGTTTGGCTGAAAACGGCGCACAAGTGATTGTTGCAGATTTATTTGCTGATAAATGTGAGACTCTAGCTAATGAAATAAATTCGATAACAGGGAATAATGCTGTGGGATTAGCTGTAGATTTATCCAAAGAGTCTTCAATCACACACTGGAGTAAACAGATTTTAGACTCATACGGTGGTGTTGATATTATAATAAATAATGCAGCTACTAAATCTCCCAATTTCTTTTCGCCATTGGAAAATTTTCCCCTAGAAGATTGGAATCAAATCATGGATGTTAATGTCACGGGGATGTTTATGACTATTAAGGCATTGGGTCCTTCTATGGTGGCTAAGGGAAAAGGGAGTATTATTAACATTAGTTCTATATATGGAGTAGTTGGACCAGATCAACGAATATATGAAGGCTCATGGTATAAGGAACTCGATTGTGCTATAAATACACCTTTGATTTACTCTGTAACAAAAGGTGCTGTGATTTCTATGACAAAGTATCTGGCTACTTATTGGGGACCCAGCGGTGTCCGAACGAATACGTTGACTCCTGGCGGTGTGTCATCTGGTCAGAACAATATTTTTAATGAGAAATACAGTTCTCGTGTACCTCTAGGTAGAATGGCTGAACCAGAAGATATGATAGGAGCTCTCATATATTTAGCTTCTGATGCTTCATCGTATGTTAATGGTCAGAATATAATAGTTGATGGTGGGTGGACTGCATGGTAACACTTATTTTTTTGGTATCATGGCCAATTACTTTAGAGGAAATTAATCTAAGGTACGATATCGGACTATTTAAACAACGCGGATGTGAGTATAAGGTCCTTGACTTATCTCAAATATTAAATGGAAGAGCGCTTAGAGAGACAAAAATATTGTCCGAGATAAAAGGAGATTTTGTAGTAAAGGTTAAATCGTATAAAGAATTAGAAAAGGCTATTAAAGAAGCAACACCAAATTCAATATTTATTGATACTATCGTACATTTATCTGATCTGAATTTTAAACATGAGCGAATTTTTAGAATATTAAAACAATGTAATGTAAGATATATTGTTATATCTGCAGGTGCATTACCAACTCCTAAGCCTACTGCAACAGTAGGAAAATGGGTTAAAGTCACTAAACCTAAACTAGTAATTAACTTTATATTAAAAAAGTTAATTATATTGCTTAGAAAAAATACCCGAATTTATCCACAGCCACTGCGAATATTTGGTGGTAATTCAGATGCTCTGAATCGATATATTACGAATTTTAAAGAAATGGAAAATTCTATCACTAGAATCCATTCTTGGGATTACAATATTTATTTAGATTATATACAAGAAACTAAGGTGATTGATGAGAGTGAAGATGAAGTAAGGGATAATTACTGCGTTTTTCTTGATGAAGCAGCTACACATCATCCTGATTTCGCGATATTAGGAATTAAATATTTGGATGAATCTGAGTATTATGAGAATATGAAAAAGTTGTTTTTTAGTATTGAAAAAGAAACTGGTTTAAAAGTAGTTATTGCTGCTCATCCTCGCTCTCAATATGATCTTTCGGCAAAAGTTTTTGGGGAAAGGGAGATTATTAAGGGGCAAACAATCAGGTTAGTTGCAAAGAGTTCTTTAGTGGTTGCTCATGTAAGTACGTCGTTGAGTTTTTCCGTTTTATTTAAAAAACCGGTAATGTTAGTGAAAACAACAGAAATGATTGGTTTGGAATTTTGGAATAGCATCGATGAATTCGCAAGAGAACTTGGCTTAAGCGTTCAATATACTGAAGATCATACTTCATTGATGAGATTCTTATCTGATTACAACAGCGCTATTAATCCTATGTATAATAGTTATAAATATAAATACATTAAATCGATAGATGCTCAAGATTTAAAGGTTTGGGATATTATTATAAATTATTTAGAAGTGGAAGCACGTGGAGTAAGTTAGGAAAGTGTGGTGGAATGAAATTTTCATAGACTCGACATCTATAAAAACTCGTTTATTAGTATCAGTAATGGCTAATGGCCTTCGTGCTTGTATGAGTTTTATTGCTGGATTAATTATTGCGCGCGGGCTAAGTCCAAACGATTATGGTGATTTAATGTTTCTATTAGCTAGCTTTACTGCAATACGAACATTAATGGACATGGGTAGTTCCAACGCCTTTTATACTTTTATTTCGCGTAATAAAAGATCTAGCCTATTTTTCATATTTTATTTTTCTTGGTTATTTATACAATTAATAGTGATGTCTCTTATTATTACACTCCTCCTACCTGACGAGATGATTCATGTAATATGGCTTGGACATTCTAAAAACGTTATATTATTAGCGTTCGTGGCAGTCTTTGTTCAACATCAACTTTGGCAAACAGTGGGGCAAATAGGTGAGGCCTCAAGAAAAACACTACGTGTACAGACACTTAATATATTTGTAGCGTTATTCCACATAGTATTAATTGGTTTCTTTTTAAGTGCTAGCAATTTGTCTATTGTTATAGTTCTTTGGATATTCATCGTGGAATATCTATTGGCAACCATCTTTTCATTCTGGTATTTACGAAACAAAGAAGTTAGTGAAAAATTTGAAGATTTCTCTGCTGTAAAATTACTGAAAGAATATTGGGTATACTGCAAACCTCTAGCAATACTATCTATTGTTGGTTTTATATATGAGTTTCTTGACAGATGGCTACTTCAGAGGTTTGGGGGTTCCGAGCAGCAAGCCTTTTACCAAATTGCATATCAAATTGCAGCTGTTTCTCTATTTGCAACAACTTCAATCCTACGTGTTTTTTGGAAAGAGATTTCGGAAGCTATAGAGTTAAACAATAAATATAAAGTTGCTTATTTATTTCGTAGAGTAAACCGGGGTCTTGTTATACTAAGCGCAATCTTATCTGGTGCAATGATTCCTTGGTCAGAACAAATAATTACTCTTCTTGTAGGACAGGAATATGTATCAGCTTGGCCAATTATGATGGTTATGTTCCTATATCCGATACATCAGACAATGGGGCAAATTGGTGCTACAATGCTTCTAGCAAGCAGTAAAACATGGGCTTATATGTTCATAGGGGTGGTTGGAATGTTAATAAGTATACCCCTAACTTATTTTATGTTAGCTCCTACTATTGGTGTAATGTTCCCTGGGTTGGCATTAGGGGCTATGGGCATGGCAATTAAGATGGTTCTGTTAAACATTGTATTTGTTAATATACAGCTATGGTATATTTCTCGTTATAACAAATGGGATTATGATTTCCTTTTCCAAGTTGTGGGTGTTAGTTCTATAATCTTAATAGGATATATATCCAAATTGATCGTTATATCTATTTGGGATTTAAGCAATAACTTAAATATAGTAGACATCATTCCTTTTATAGTTTCCCAGATGCTTTATATATGTGGTGTTCTAATATTAATATGGGTTATGCCGTGGATCATTGGAGTAAATAAAGATGAGGTAAAACTATTTTTGAATAAAATTCGATTAATGGAGCGATGGCATTGAATAGGTTGTTTGGAAAGAATGTGTTGATAACAGGTGCAAATGGATTTGTAGGAAAGCACCTGACAAGTAAACTTATAGATTGTTCTGCAACTGTCAGTACGCTTACACGATTTCCCAGTCCACTTCAACAACTTGAACAATACATTGGGGATCTAAGAGACAATACATTTGTGGAAGAGACAGTCAGAACAAGTAACCCGAATTTTATATTTCATCTTGCAGGATATAAAAATCGAACAGCAGCTATCCCTGCATTTTATGATGCCATCGAACATAATGTTATTGGATCTCTAAATTTATTTCATGCAGCAAGCAAGTTAGATTCATTAGAAGGTATTATTATAATTGGAACAGCAGAGGAGTATGGACACAACCAATGTCCATTTGTAGAAGATATGAGGGAGTCTCCGGTCAGTGCTTACTCATTTTCAAAACTTTGTTTAACAAACCTTTGTCAAGTATTGCATTTGCAACACAAAATACCGTTTACAATAATAAGACCGTCATTGGTCTATGGACCTGAACAGGATGAAAGTATGTTCTTACCAGCACTTATAAAGTCTCTACTTGAAGGAAAGCCATTTAATATGACACATGGAAAGCAGGCTAGAGACTTTCTATATGTTAGTGATCTTATAGATTCAATTGTTTATGCAACAAAGAATAGTCAGATGAATGGTGAGATATTTAATGTTGGAAGTGGTAAGCCAACAATGATAGCTGATATAGCATTAATGGTAGGTGAAATGCTAAACAAACCCACATTACTTCGAATGGGGGAGATAGAATATCGTTCCGAAGAAGTAATGGATTATTATGTGGATAATAGCAAGATAAGAATAATGCTCGGCTGGACCCCAAAAGTTGATCTGAAAGAGGGTCTAATAAAAACTATTAATTTTTTTAAGGGAGTGGGTTAAGGAATGAAAAAACGAATCCATTTTCATTCCGACTGCCCATATTTTGCAGGTTGTGAAAATATGTTAGTGAGTTTCTTTCAAGATGATAATTTTATGGAATCTTATGAAGTGAGTTTTAGTTATAGATATTCATATGCCTACGATGTAGGCTTTAGAAATAGAGTTCAGCGAAAATTTGATACATTCCCATTAAAATTACTAGACATGAGTGATATTTATTCATATGTAAATAAAATACCATTTAGGCCAATGAGAAAACTCGTTAAATTAGTATTCAATTTATTTTTAATTAAATATCTTTTTATTTTATTGAATACATATATATTATTTAAAGTCTTTAGGAGAAAGCGAATAGATTTATTGCATATTAATAATGGGGGTTATCCGGGAGCATATTCATGTATGTCGGCAGTGTTTGCCGCAAAACTATCAGGTATATATCATATTGTATACGTGGTTAACAATATTGCAACTTCTTATAAGTCTCCACTAAGGTGGCTTGATTTCCCCTTAGATTTATTAGTATCCAAATTTGTCTCATATTTTGTTACTGGCTCCAAATTTGCAGCAATAAGGCTTAAGAAGGTGTTGAATTTAACTGCGAATAAATATGGTAATATATATAATGGGGTCTCTCAAAGAGTATTAACCGAAAGTAAGCAAGAGATTTTGCAACGACTTGGTATTAATAGCAATCGAGTTCTCCTAGGTGTAATAGCTATTCTTGAAGAACGTAAAGGCCATATTTATTTGTTGAAGGCAATTAAGTTACTTAAAGAGCAAGGGTATGTTAAGAGTTTGCCTTTGCTTATTATTGAGGGAAGTGGTACTCAACTAGAGAATATACAGAAATTTGTTGTCGATTGTGAACTAACGAATGATGTATTATTTATTGGTAGGGAGTTAAACGTATTTAATCTAATGAATGCACTGGATGTGATTATTTTACCATCAATAAATTACGAAGATTTCCCAAATGTTGTTATTGAATCTATGGGATTAGGAAAACCGGTGATCGCTAGTGAACTTGCTGGAATTCCTGAACAAATCGATCATATGAAGAGTGGGATCATAGTAAAACCTAAAGATGTGAATGGAATTGCAGAAGCTATTAAACAAATTATTGATAAACCAGAATTATCCAATATATTTGGGGATAATGGATTAATAAAGTTTAATGAAGAATTTACCTCTGTTGTTTCAGTGAATAAATATGTTGATCTTTATGCTAGAGTATTAAAGTCCCAGCCGTAAAACTTGAATAGAAATTTGAATTATGAGAACACGGAAGTAATTCTAAGGGTTTTTCTAAAATTTTGAGCATTATAATTTGGGCGTAGCCGTCCGAGCAGCATATTATTTAACACCCTAGACATTGTGGGGTAGACACCTAAGAAAAAATTACATTAGGAGAGTGAGTTATGAAAGTCGTAATATTGTGTGGTGGCCGTGGTACCAGAATACGGGATGTAGCTGATAATATACCTAAACCTATGATTCCTATAGGTGGGTTCCCTATCATGTGGCATATCATGAAATATTATGCTCATTGGGGACATGATAAATTTGTGCTTTGCTTAGGATATCAAGGGCAAGTCATTAAGGACTTTTTCCTGAATTACGAAGCACATACTAGGGATTTCACAGTGACTTTAGGAAGAAATGCATCTATCGATTATCATACTGAGCACTCTGAGTCTAATTGGCAAGTTACACTTGCAGAAACAGGACTAGAAGCTCTTACTGGCGCAAGAATTAAACGTGTTAGAAAGTATTTAGTAGGCGAGGACAACTTTTTATTAACTTATGGTGATGGAGTCGGAAATGTTGACATCAGTAGATTAATAGATTTTCACTTATCTCATGGTAAGGTTTTGACTGTTAGTGGAGTTAGACCTCCAGGAAGGTTTGGAGAATTAGCAAGTGATTCTGACGGATTGATAACTGAATTTAACGAAAAACCACAATCAATTGGTGGAAGAATATCTGGCGGATATTTTGTCTGTCGTAAAGAACTTTTTGAATACTTGGACGAGAGAGAGGACCTCACTTTTGAAGAGGAGCCTATGCGTCGTTTAGTGCATGATGGCCAAATGATGGTTTATGAGCACGATGGTTTTTGGCATCCAATGGACACTTATAGGGATTACACGTATCTTAATAGATTAGTTGCCGAAGGAGAAGTTCCATGGATGATATGGTGAAAGAACTTTCCACTGCATTCAGTGGAAGGAGAGTGCTAGTTACGGGGCACACTGGATTTAAAGGATCTTGGTTATGTTTGTGGTTAAAAGAATTAGGTGCGATTGTTACAGGATTTGCTCTGCCTCCTAAACAAGATGCTGATCACTTTAATCTACTAAGACTAGATCAAATGATAAATCATATTGAAGGGGATATTAGGGATCTATCCCACCTTAAAAAAGTCGTTGATAAGTTTCAACCAGAATTTCTGTTTCATTTGGCGGCTCAACCTTTGGTCCGCTATTCGTATCAAGAACCTAAAATTACATTTGATACTAATGTTGGGGGATCAATTAATTTACTAGAAGTTATTAGAGAAAATGAATCATTAAAATCAGTTATTTACGTCACCTCTGACAAGTGTTATCAAAATAAAGAATGGATTTGGGGGTATCGCGAGAATGATGAATTAGGAGGAAGAGACCCTTATAGCGCATCAAAAGCTGCTGCTGAACTTGTATTCTTATCTTATTATGATTCATATTTTAAAGAGAAAGATGGATTTGGAATCGCAAGTGTTCGTGCCGGTAATGTTATTGGAGGTGGAGATTGGAGTCAAGATCGCATCGTTCCTGATAGCATTAAATCATTATACAATTTAAATCCTATTTCAATTCGTAATCCTAATTCAACTAGACCTTGGCAACATGTGCTTGAACCCTTGTCAGGCTATTTGATGTTAGCAGCTAAGTTATATAACGAACCTAATATATACTCTGGTTCATGGAACTTCGGTCCTAGGGGAAGTTCAATAAAAAGTGTTCATTACCTTGCTGAAAAGATTATTTCCTCATGGGGAATAGGAGAACTCAGGATAACTGTTCAGGATGGCGCTCCACATGAAGCAGGATTATTACAATTAAATTGTGATAAAGCAGAGCAGATCTTGGATTGGCATCCAAGGTGGGATTTTAACAGTACTGTGGAAGAAACAGTCCGGTGGTATAAAGAAGTTATCGTAGAAGGTAAATTAGCCGTGGAAATTTCTATCCGCCAAATCAGAAAATATATGGAGGAATCTCATGATTGACGGAGTGATTATAACCCCACTTAAACAGATATTAGATGAACGGGGAAAAGTCATGCATATGCTAAGGAACGATTCTGAGGCTTTCAATGGATTTGGAGAAGTTTATTTTTCGTGTGTTTACCCTGGTGCCATTAAAGGTTGGCATATACATAAGCGTATGATACTGAATTATGCAGTTCCATTTGGTAATATTAAATTTGTACTGTATGATGATCGTGCTGACAGTACTACCAGGGGGACAATTCAAGAGATCTTCATGGGGCCAGACAATTATTGCTTAGTTACTGTTCCACCATATATATGGAATGGATTTAAGGGCATGGGAATGGAAGCAGCAATAGTTGCTAATTGCGCTTCCATAACACATGATCCAGAAGAAATTGAACGTCTGGATCCATTCAGTTCCGTAATCCCCTATGATTGGAGGATTCAAAATAGATGAAACATAATGTTCTTATCACAGGTGGTCTGGGTTATGTCGGGGGAAGAATAGCAAATGCTTTTCAAAAGGATTCCAACTATTTCACATTATTAAGTACTCGTCAATCTGATCCAACCCCGCCTGCATGGATTGAGAGAGGTAAGATGATATCACTAAATTTATTGTCCGATGATGATCTGAATTTTGCGTGCCAAGGGGTCGAATATATCGTCCATTTGGCATCAATTAATGAGATAGAATGTTTAGAAAATCCTGAACAAGCATTACTTATTAACGGATTGGGTACTTTAAAACTTCTTCAGGCAGCTGAACGCGCTGGTGTCAAGAGGTTTATCTACTTTTCTACTGCACATGTATATGGTAAGTTGGTAGGTAAAATAACCGAAAATACACTTCCTATACCAATACACCCTTATGCCATTACTCATAGAATAGCTGAGGACTTTGTCATCGCATCTCACGAGCAACGAAAAATGCAAGGTATTGTAATTCGACTTTCAAATGGATTTGGAGTTCCTATGAACGCTAATGTAAACAGGTGGACCTTAATTGCTAATGACCTTTGTCGACAAGCAGTGACTACAGGGAAATTAGTGTTACGTTCTTCAGGTGTTCAAAGACGTGATTTTATCACATTGGAAGATGTTGGACGTGCAGTGCAACATGTCATTAGACTACCAGAGCTCAATATTAGCAATCCTGTATTTAATTTAGGCGGAGAAAATCCCATGCGAATTCTTGATTTAGCTGAGCAAATTGCAGGTCGATGTACTAGAGTCTTGGGCTATACACCACCAATAATACTGCCGGATGTGGACGATGCTAATGAGAAATCACTTCCACTTGATTATTGTATCGATAAACTGAAGAGTACGGGTTTTTCAATCCTTGGAAACATCGACAGTGAGATAGATGCTACATTACAGTTGTGCAAGAACGTTTTAGAGAGAGGACACTAAGGTGAAATCCAATAATACATCTTTAGTCAGCGTAATCATGCCTAGTTATAATCATGGTCATTTTATTGGGGAAACAATTAAATCTGTTCTCTCACAGACCTATTGTAATATCGAATTAATAATAATCGATAATTTCTCAACTGATAATACCAAAGAAGTTATCTCATTATATAATGATGAGAGGTTAAAGGTATTTTATTATGAAAATAAGGGTATTATTGCTTCTGCACGTAATTATGGTGTTAAAAAATCTCGAGGCGAAGTGTTGGCGTTTATAGATTCAGATGATATCTGGTATCCCAACAAACTGGACGTCCAGCTAAAGTATTTATCGGATTATTCGATATCTTGTATTTCTTCAAATTTTATACCGATTGGTGATGTGTTTTATTTTAAAAGACATCTCTTCTTTGGTAAGGAAGAAAAATACAAGGATTATGGATATAATGAAATTGCGTTAGCTAATCCTGTTATGACTTCTTCTCTATTGACAAAAAAAGAGTATTTTATTGATGTAGGAGGGTTTGATGAAAGTCGGGATTTTTGTTTTATTGAAGATTGGGAGTTATGGTTAAGAATGAGCAGAATAGCAAATGTTCGTGTATTATCTGAATCGCTCATTCAGTATAGGATAGTAAAAGGAAAAAGTAGGGATTTTCGGGATGTATCACTGAGGAAATTGAAAATATTCGACAAACATCAGTCCCTTGGGTATATTAGTCAACATAGAAAAAATGTGCTGTTGGGCAATTGTTTTGTTAGCATCGGAAAGGCATATCTAGATGCGAATGACCGGAAAGGTATAAAATATTATATTTGTGGGCTTCGATATTCAAGTGGGTTTAATAACAAGTTTCGTACTATTATAGGTCTTTTTTTGTTTCATATACCGTTATCTATTAGAAAATATATTATCGAATCGCTTTATAAATTGTATTCAATTATAAATAGAAAGAACAAATGAAAAATCCACGTAGCGAATTTTATTACCATTATCATTACTATTACTGACAGCTATAAATCATATTGTTGTACATAGGGGGAGAAATATGGATATCGCTATTATGTATCATTATGTTAAAGAACGGAATTGGAGAGGGATATTCCCTTTAGAACCACATAAGTTTGAGGAACAAGTAGAGTTATTAAGTAAATATTATAACATAGTGTGTCCCGATGAATTAAACAATCCTCCCAAAGATAAACCATATTGTGTATTAACGTTCGATGATGGAACTAAGGATCAATATCAGAATGCCTTTTCTATATTAAAAAAGAAGGGAATTCCAGGATACTTTACTGTTATGTCGGGGCCGTTAGAGAATAGAGAGATCCCAATAATACATCTAGTTCATGCAGGATTATCTTTTTATTCAGATGAAGAGATATGGAACGAGTTGAATGAATTGTATAATTTGAAGGAAGTACCAGAATTAAGCAACATATATTCTTATGAAAAGGATAATTTTCGCAGATATAACAAATACACCTTTAATTTTTACTTGCCTGAAATCAAGAGCAGGGAATATCTGGAGAAAAAACTGTTTAGGTTTTTTAAATCAAGGGAAAATTTTATTGAGGATTATTATATAAATAAACCAGAACTAATTCAGATGAGGAAGGAAGGTATGACTTTAGGGGTTCATTGTGTTAACCACCTACCTTATTCTGGGGATGCAAATGAATTTTATATGAGAGAGATTGAGCCATGTGTAGAGTATTTGAAGAATCAGATAGGTGTAATTCCTGAATGGTATACGCCTGCATTTGGCGGTGGTGAAAGAAAAGATAAGATGATTAATGATTTAGAGCCAATATTAATTCACAATGGGTTTAAAGGTGGATTTACCACTATACCGGGATTTAATAAAGGTTTAAGTAACTTCTGGTTAAATAGATTTGACTGTGTAGATATACCTCCATTTAAGAAATAAATTGATACCTTTTCCCTTCCATGTTGAGCTGATTTGCAGAATATATGTTGTTAAACATACATGTTAAGAGGATGCTTGGAACTTACGGGAGTAGCGCGTGTTAGTGACTTTATGTGAAAAAAGTGCATCGTAAGGAGATGTCGAATTGCATTCCAAGTTATCTCATAGATTATTAAACGATTTTCCTAGGTTCTCTTTTCAATATTTATTTGTAATAACTATCATTTTATTTCCATATCTAAATTTATTTGGTTTTTTTTATCCCATTGAAGTTATTGGTATTAATTTATACCTTGTCACACTTTTTTTATTTATATTATTGGCGTTTTTATCAAATTTATCTAAAGTCCGAAACTACAATGAAATTTTATCAATATATATATATTTAGTCATCATAGCAATATTTTTGGGATTGCGTCTTCTGGTATATAACGAACCTCTGGACACACTTTCTGCTCTTCGCACACCTGTCATCTTTCTTATCTTATGGAACGTTGCTTATTCGTTTGTATATATCTCAGGGAAGGTCGAACTAGTATACAAGATTATAATAGGGAATTCTTTCATTCAAGCACTTATTGGAATTATTCACCACTATTACTTTCCTTTTATTGTGATTGGAGGAATAGCAGGAAGGGAAGAAGGCTATTTAATAAACTATAGTTATGGTGCATTCAGAGAAAATGGAATTCTTCTTAACCCTAACTTGTATGCTAATTTTATTATTATTGGTCTCTTCTTAATCCTATATAACAATAAGAAAAAGACGTTTAATATACGATGGCAGTTGGAGATTTTGTTAATTATTGTTATGGAATGGGGGATAATCCTATCTTCTTCAAGATATCCGATGTTCGTTTCTTTTTTACTAATTGGTTATTATTTGGTTAAAAATTTTTCTGTTAAATCTTTTCTTGTTCTATCTATACCATTGTTGATTGTAGTATATTTACAGTTTTCTTCAATTTTGTACTCTATCCAGAGATTACTCATACATGGTTACAAAGTTAGAGAACTAAAGAATGATTTGGCAAGAAGTATGATATTTGGTGACGTATATAGCTTCTTGATTGGAGTGCCTAGTAATATTGTGGCTTCTAGCACAACGATAGGAGGCTTATATGTGTCTGATAATTCATTCTATATGATAATTATGGGATTTGGATTCCCTGCTTTTTTGATTATGTTCTATTTTATATATTTATTAGTTAAAAAGTCATTCAAGGGATTAAAAATTTATTTATTTTATTTTATAGGTGTCTTATGGTTAACTAATGGAGTTTTATGGGAAGTTTGGTTATTATATTTTTTTCTATCAATACACATAATACAAAAAAGTAAGAATGAGTCTAATCAACTTTCGCCTTAATCAGAATTATATATATTGGCAATAATAATTGTTTTGTTAAATATATCATCAGAGGTGCGATATCATGGATATTCGTTATTTTAATAGAAGCGAAACAAATAAACTTCAAATTGCAATTCATGATATTTGGACAAACAACCACATTTTTTGCCGAAGTAAAAAAATGTTAGATTATATGTTCTATGAGAATCCTTCTAAGAATAATTGGGTAGATTCAGAAAATTATAGTTTTTTGGGAGTATGGGTAGAAAATAGGGTAGTCGGAATATTGGGTGTCATGCCTTTTGAGTTAAACTTTCGGGGGAAACAAGGCATTGGGTGTTGCTTGACTAATTGGATGGTATTACCGGAATACAGAAATACAGGTGCAGGACTAGCCCTATTTCATAAGATTCAGGGATATCAACCTGAAATGATACTATCGTTAGGAATTAACCAAACCATTGCGAAGTTATACAGAAAAATGAATTGGCAAATACTCGATTCTGTTCCAAGGTGGATAGGTGTAGTTAATAAATGGGGCTTAGAAAAATTATATGAGGGCAGAAAATCAACCATTATTTATTGTGACGAAATCAGTGTTATTATCACTCAAAACAGTTACCAATTTTCAAATCAACTTAGAGAAGAAGGTTGGAATAAGTTTTATCAAGGTGAATTTGCCCCAATAACTTCTGGAATCAGAAGAGACTATCAATTTCTCGAATGGAGGTATATGAAACATCCTGAATTCATATATCAGTTTATAACTTGTGAAGATAAGGATGGGAATTATAAAGGAATGGCAGTTGTTCGTATAGAATGTATACTTAATACCAATGAGAAGATAGGAAGGATATTGGAATTTATTGCAATTGATAAGGATTCTTCCTTCCATCTTGCGAATGAGGTTGTAAAGCTCGATCAAGAGGTGCTATTCTGGGATTACTATTGTTTTTCATCTATAGGTACGTGGGGGTTAGAATCAATTGGTTTTAAATGTGTTCTTGATGATGACTCAGGTCTCAATGAGATTCCAAGTCTCTTTCAACCTTTAGATTTAACGGTTACAAATATTATGGCCGCTTATTTAGTGGAACAAAACAATCTAATGGATGATTGGTATATTACTAAGGGGGATTCGGATCAGGATAGGCCAAATTAATGATGATATCTCGGTTTCAAGTTGTATAAGCCTCCCAAAGTAAAATGGGGACTTCGTAAATATGAAGATAGGGGGATTATATTATGATTGAAATTAAGGGAATTGATTTTTATCTACCAGCACAAATTGAACTCAATGATATCGAAGATAAGTTAACAGCTAAAATTGGTATTTATAAAAAACACATTGCTAGAGAAAATGAATTTGCCTCTGATTTAGCTATTGCTGCTGCTAATAAATTGTTCGAGAATTATAATGTAAATCGTGAAGATATTGATTTTCTGTTATATTGCACACAGTCACCAGATTATTTTTTGCCAAGTACAGCTTGTGTTCTACAGCAAAAACTAAAACTTTCGACGAATATAGGTGCCCTAGATATAAACCTAGGATGCTCCGGTTACGTTTATGGCCTGTCTCTTGCGAAAGGATTGATAGAATCAGGATTGGCCAGGAATGTACTATTTATTACAGGCGATACCTATAGCAAATTCATCAATAATCAGGATCGAAGTGTCAAACCATTATTTGGTGATGGGGCCACGGCAACATTATTATCTAAGGGTGAGCAGAATTATGGCCTCAAATCCTTTGTATTTGGAACAGATGGAAATGGTGCGAATAATCTTATTGTACCAGCAGGAGGACTAAGGAATCTAATATCAAAAGAGAATTTAATTGAAGAAGCAGATAGTTATGGTAACATAAGGTCTAAGAGCAATCTATATATGAATGGTCCAGAGGTTTTTAATTTTACTCTGAAGGAGGTACCAAATTCTATTCATATGTTACTTGATAAAGAAGGATTAACGTTAGAAGACTATGATTTCTTTATATTTCATCAGGCTAATGAATATATGCTTGAATATTTGAGGAAAAAGTTAAAGATAGCAAAAGAGAAGTTTTCTATCCAGTTTAGTGATTGCGGAAACACGGTATCTTCAACTATTCCAATTGCATTAAAGAGGGAAGTTGATCAGGGCAACATTAATAAGGGTGATAGAATTATGCTGGTTGGTTTTGGCGTTGGTTACTCTTGGGCTGCCTGTTCATTAATTTGGAGTTAATACATTTAGGGGGCAATAATATGATAATATTCGAGAAATTCAAAGAGATTTTTGAAACAGATATTGTTATGGTTGAGGTAGGGACTATTAGTAATGATACCGTTTTAATGGATTTAGAAAATTGGGATTCTATGGCGAATATATCATTGAATGCTTGTTTGGACGAAAACTATGGGTTTACTATGTCTGCGAATGAATTAATGTCATTGAGAGTGTATGGGGATATAGTAGAGATTATTAGTAAGAGATGTAGCGTGTGAATTACTCCAGAATAGCTGAGAGGAGATAATTTAACTGAATCCGTATAGTCTAGAAGATAAGTTAATTGTTGTATTTGGTGCGTCTTCGGGTATTGGTAAAGTAACTGCACAATTTCTTAGCACCTTAGGTGCCAGAATAATACTTGTAAGTCGTAAAGAAGATATGTTAAACGATACTCTTCGTGGAATGGAGAATCAGCAATCTCACTTCATAAGGACACTAGATTTGCAAAGTGAGGACCAAGTCAAGGGTTGGTTTAAAAATCTTACTCAAGAAATCGGAGTAAAACTTGATGGAATGGTATACTCCGCAGGTGTACATTATTTTACATCGCTAAGAAGTGTTAATCAAAACCATTTACTAGAAATGTGGAATGTTAATATACATAGCTTAATACATCTGATAGGTGGCTTTTCAAATAAGATAATATCAAATGATGGAGCTTCAATTGTATTACTATCTTCTGCCTCGTCAATCAAAGGGGAGAAAGGAGTAGTGGGGTATTCAGCAACTAAAGGTGCAGTCAATTCGATAGTTAAATCAGCGGCTGCAGAGTTGTCTCCGCGGAGTATTAGAGTCAATAGCATACTTCCCGGTGTTGTTGAGACAAATATGAGTAAACAAATTGAACGTAATTTGACTGAAGAGCAATATAGACTTGTAAAAGAAAAACACTTGCTAGGAATAGGAAAACCTGAAGATATTGCATACAGTATCGGTTATTTACTTTCTCCTGCATCAAGATGGGTAACAGGAACCAATCTTATTATAGATGGAGGGTACACCTTATAACAATTGATTATACCATGATGGTGCACCTTGTGTACGCAGCTTATTGATACGTCTGTCGCTGAGATTACATTAGCTCTGGATGGAGAATGAGTTATATGAAGCCATTATGTTACAGGAAAGTGATCAGGAGAATTTCGTGAATGAATTGACAAACTTCGTTCTAATGTTCCAAAGCAGGCAGGTTGAGAATTACAATACACGTTACTGACCCACAATGTGTAAGATGTTGTTTATGAAATGAGGAGTATACGTGAAGAAAGTATTACTTGTTGGTGGACATCCTCCCCCTTATGGAGGAATTACGGTCCATATTCAGAGATTAAAGAAGTTATTAGAGGGTGAGGGTCATAAGGTAGTAGTCTTGGATTTAATCGGTAAGACGCCCGTTGAAGATGAAAATATAGTTAGTGTCTTTAATAAATACAAATTTATAACATTATTCAAGAGTTTGAAGTACATTTTTTTTAGTGATGAAGAAATAATTCACTTTCACACGTCTGCATTTGGCAATTTTTTATACGTTGCTCCCTTATATTTAATTTTATGCCTGTCCAAAAGGAAAATAATCACAATTCATAGTGGTAGCTTTGTACAAGAAGTTTTTAATTATAATTTGTTTAAAAAAAAGGTTTTTGGCATTGTCATTAAAAAGTTTGATGAAATAATTGTTGTGAATAACGAACAAAAAATCTTTTTGAAAACGAATTTTCTCAATATCTCTTCAGGAAATGTACATGTAATCCCTGCGTTTCTTCCTGATGTATTAATTGATACTCAAGTGCCTAAAGAGTTGAAATATGAAATTGAACAAATTATACAAGATAAATCGAAAATAATTCTTTCTTCTGGATATATGCAACCCTATTATGGTCATCATATTATCCTCAATGCAATCAAAGAATTTGGCGCAAATTTCCATATTTTTATATGTTTTTATTCAAGTTATAATGAAAATTATAGGAATGTATTGAACGAACTCAAGAATGACAATCCCAATGTGCATTTTCATTATGATTTAACGCCGAGAGAATTTAATTATTTAATAAAATATTGTGATTTATATATAAGAGCCACTGACAGGGATGGTGACGCGGTCGCCATAAGAGAAGCATTATATTTAGGTAAATCTGTAGTAGCTTCTAATTGTGTTGCGAGACCGTCTGGAGTAATAACATTTGACAGAGATAATATAAATGATCTAATTGAGAAAATACAGATTGGGTTGACTATAAAAAATAACACTTTTGTCGAAGATACAAGTGAAATTCTAAAGTGTGTATATAAGAATTAAATTATTCGTAGGTTGGTGATATTGTGAAACAAATATTACAAGACATAAGTGGTGGTTTAACGGACTTGGTTGAAGTGCCTTGTATCCAGGTTAAATCAGGTTGCCTACTAATAAGAACAAGCTCGAGTATTATATCAATGGGTACTGAAAAAATGCTCGTTGATTTTGGACAAGCTAATCTATTTGAAAAGGCACGCCAACAACCAGAGAAAGTTAAGCAAGTCCTAGATAAAATAAGAACAGATGGACTTCAACCTACATACAACGCGGTAAGAACAAAACTTGACCAACCTATACCCCTAGGATATAGCAATGCAGGAGTTGTAATTGCTGTAGGTAAAGATGTGCGTGGGTTTTCAGTTGGAGATAGGGTTGTCTCCAATGGTTATCATGCTGAAGTTGTTCATGTCCCCCAAAATCTCTGTTCAAATATACCAGATAATGTGAGTGATGAGTCGGCTGCTTTCACTGTACTAGCTGCTATAGGATTGCAGGGAATCCGTTTAGCACAACCTTCATTAGGTGAATCTTTTGTTGTTACTGGACTTGGATTAATTGGACTGCTTACAGTTCAACTACTTGTTGCCCAAGGCTGTCGAGTTCTGGGTATAGATTTCGATAGTAACAGGCTTAAACTAGCTAAACAATTCGGAGCAGAAGTTGTAGATTTGTCTAAGGGTGAAGATCCCATTGAAGTTGCAATGCAGTTTTCTAAAGGCAGAGGTGTCGATGGTGTTCTAATTTCCGCCACCACAAAAAGCAATGAGCCTGTCCATCAAGCTGCCCAGATGTGCCGTAAGCGTGGGCGTATAGTTCTGATAGGTGTAACCGGACTTGAATTATCTAGAGCAGATTTTTATGAAAAAGAATTGTCATTTCAAGTATCTTGCTCATACGGACCTGGACGTTATGATCCTTCGTATGAAGATAAAGGGCAAGATTATCCATTCGGATTAGTTAGGTGGACAGAACAACGGAATTTCGAGGCTATACTTGATATGATATCTAGAAAAAGTATTGATATGGCGGCAATGATCTCACATAGATTTTCATTCGACAGAGCAGAAGAAGCCTATCAGCTATTAAGTAATGGAGAGCCATCCTTAGGGATTGTGCTGAACTATCCAACAGATAATCTATCGACTGATGATTTAACTAAACATACGATACAGATAAGCAAGAACACTAATAAATCTGATACTTCCGTTGATTCTGTTGTGGTAGGAATGATAGGTGCTGGTAACTTTACAAACCAAATTTTGCTTCCAGCAATTAAGAATACAGAAGTCCACTTAAAATCCATTGCCAGTAGTGGTGGCATTCACGGTGTACATGTTGGCAAACGTTTTGGATTTAAAGAAACTACAACGGATTCCGATGCAATTATTAAAGATCAACAGATCAATACCGTATTTATTACAACCAGACATGATTCTCATGCTCGGTACGTAGCACAAGCTATTCATGCTGGTAAGCACGTATTCGTCGAGAAACCGTTGTGCCTTAATAAGATCGAATTAGATGAGCTACAGCAATTATCTTCTAATAACATCCTCATGGTTGGTTTTAACCGAAGGTTCGCTCCACATAGCAAAAAAATCAAAGAATTGCTATCTTCCGTGAAAGAGCCTAAAACAATGATCATGACTGTGAATGCGGGCATGATTTCTACTGATCATTGGACTCAAGACCCCGAAGTTGGGGGAGGGAGAATTATAGGAGAAGCTTGCCACTTTGTTGATTTGTTAAGATTTCTGGTTGGTCATCCTATTATTGATATTAAGGCATCGATGGTAGGAGTTAGCCCAGGAGTTCAAATAACAGATGATAAGATTAGTATCACATTATCTTTTTCTGACGGTTCCATAGGTACCATTCATTATTTCGCTAATGGACATAAGTCATTCCCTAAAGAAAGATTAGAGGTTTTTACTGCAGGACGAATATTAGCTTTGGATAACTTCAAGGTCCTAACGGGTTATGGGTGGCCTAGATTCAAGAAGATGAAACTTTGGAACCAAGATAAAGGACATCATGACGCTGTTAAAGCATTTATAGACGCAATTAAACATAATAAATCAAATCCTATTCCACTAGAAGAAATATTTGAGGTTACTAGGGCATGTTTTGATATAATAGATGCTGTAAAGTCAAAAAATTAAGGTGGTTTAGCTCTTGAAATCAATATGTGTGATCGGACTTGGCTATATCGGACTTCCGACTTCGGCAATGTTCGCGAATCATGGTCATAAGGTAGTAGGTGTAGATGTTAACTCTAAGGTAGTAGATGCGCTTAATCAAGGTGAAATCACTATTGAGGAGCCTGGGTTACAAGGTTTTGTAAGAACTGCTGTTGAGAAGGGGAATTTGAGGGCTTCTACTGTTCCAGAGTTATCTGATGTATTTATTATTGCCGTCCCTACTCCTATAACAAGTGATCACAATGCTAATTTACTTTTTGTTGAAGCGGCTATTTGGGCTATTCTTCCCTTCGTTCGTAAAGAAGCGATTGTCATTGTCGAATCCACGATTCCACCAAGAACAATCGAAGATGTGGTTAATCCTATTCTTGCAGAAACAGGATTAGTAATTGGTTCTGATATTTACGTAGCTCATTGTCCAGAACGAGTATTACCTGGACAGATATTAAATGAATTAGTACATAATAACCGAATTATAGGTGGAGTGAATGAAATATCTGCTAAGAAAGCTGCAGGTATCTATCAATCTTTTGTTAAAGGTGAGATATATTTAACCGATGCCACCTCAGCCGAGATGGCTAAGCTCATGGAGAATACATTTCGTGACGTTAACATTGCACTAGCTAATGAACTAGCACTAATCTCTGAGAGACTCGGTGTGAATGCACTTGAAGTCATTAAGATGGCTAATAAACATCCACGTGTGAATATCCATCAACCGGGTCCTGGTGTTGGGGGACATTGTATAGCTGTCGATCCTTACTTTATTGTAGAAAAGGCACCAGAGGAAGCTAGATTGATCTCCTTAGCTCGTGAGATTAACTCAACTATGCCTTTATTTGTAGTGAGTCAAATACTCAAATTAAGCGAATTCAAACCAAGGAAGGTTGCTGTTCTTGGTATTACTTATAAAGGGAATATAGATGATATTAGAGAAAGTCCAGCGATAGAAGTTATTGGGTTTCTTAAAGACAAGGGAATTGACATCTCTATCTATGATCCTCATGTGGTAGAGTCAGAGTTTCATCTGGCGAACAGTTTAGAGGAAGTATTGTTAGACGCTGACTTCGCAGTAATCTTGGCTGATCATAATGAGTTTAGATATGAAAATTATGACCAGTTGGCATTACTGATGAGAACCCCTGTATTACTTGATACGAAAAATTGTGTTTCTTCCGAATGTTCTATCATGAAATTGCATCGATTGGGCGATTATGCGCATTCGATTGGAGGGAAAGTAGTTGAAACGCAGCATTGACCTAATACTATCGATTATTGCTCTAATAATCCTTTCTCCAATATTATTGGTAATCACTATCTTAATCAAACTCGATTCTCAAGGGCCTGTTATATTCAAGCAGCAGAGGGTGGGTATTAGTAACCGATTATTTACTATATACAAATTTAGGACTATGAAGATCGATACTCCTGATATTCCAACACATCTATTATGTAATCCTGGGATATACATAACTAGGTTAGGAAAATTACTTAGAAAGACTAGCTTGGATGAATTACCACAGATCATTAATATCCTTCGTGGAGATATGAGCATTGTTGGGCCAAGACCGGCTTTACACAATCAATACCAATTAATGGAAATGAGATCAAGGATGGGAATAGATATAATACAACCAGGATTAACGGGCTGGGCTCAAGTTAATGGTAGAGACGACATATCTGATGAGCGGAAAGCGGAGTTGGATTATCACTATCTCCAGCATCGTTCTTTATGGTTTGATACTATAATTATATTAAGGACATTCGTTTCCGCTTTTTCAACAAAGGGAGTAAAATCATAATGTCAAATATCAAGAGATTATATGAGACTATTAGACATCTGAAATTAAGTCAGATTCTACATAGAAGTCTGTCTATGGGTAAGCGGAAAATCGCTTACCCATTTAACATTATTAACATGAGGCAATTTGAGAGAAAAGCTGTTAAGTATCCATTAAATCAGAATAAGTCATTTATCGGATTATTATTTGATGATGATGTTTCCTCGGATACCTTTAGTAACGAAGAACAAGAAATATTATTAGTTCTTGCAGAGGATATTAAAAAATATAAATTTACCTTCTTGAATACAGAACATCAGTTTACAAGTACCATTGGCTGGAATGATCAACAGTTAGCTCATTTATGGAGATACAATCTACATTACTTTGAGTATGCACAAACATTAGGGTGTGCTTGGCGTATACATCAGGAGGGTAACGGATATTATCAAGCATTTAAGAACATAGCCTTGGATTGGATTCGCAGTAATCAAGTGATAGGTAAAGGTGACGGTTGGCATCCCTATACAATATCGCTTAGGTTAGTTAGTTGGACATATACATATGAACTATTTAAGCCACTACTGAATGATGATCATATATTCCTAGTTATCTTCTTAAAAAGTTATTATATACAGTCGATATTTCTATTGCATAATTTGGAATGGGATGTATTGGGAAACCATCTAATCGAGAATGGGCGTGCATTAGTATTTGCCGGTCTATTCTTGGATCACCCGGATGCTAATAAATTGTTACAAAAGGGATTAGATGTCTTGTGGGAGCAATTAAGAGAGCAAATCCTGAATGATGGTGGGCATTATGAGAGAGCGCCTATGTATCATCAGATTGTGTTAAGAGATTACCTAGAAGTCATTCGATTATTAAAACTTAATCAAATTATTGTTTCTAATGATATCATCAATAAAGTTCATGCAATGTTAGATTTTCATAATCAAACTCTTCACCCTGATGGTGGTATTGCATTATTAAATGATTCTGCTTTTCATATCGCCTCAGAGCCAGCCATGATACGTAGATTTGCAAGTAAGCTAGAAATAGCAGGACATTTGAATGGTGACAAAATCTCGAATATTTTTGATCGTATATTAGTTGGTAATTCCCAACTAGCTGTAGAGTCTGCAGAACAATTAGCATCTTTTTTTTGCGCTTCAGATACAGGGTATTATGTGTATAGAAACAATAATTTCTTTCTAATCGCTGATGCGGGTCCGCCCTCACCAGATTTCTTACCTGCACATGCACATGCGGATTTCGGTACCTACGAGCTATCTGTGTTTGGGAAACGATGGATTGTCGATTCGGGTGTATATCAGTATCAAGGAGAATTGCGTAATAAGTTCCGTGGTACAGCTGCTCATAACTGCATGCAGATTGATGGAGAGAATCAGACGGACGTTTGGGGTAGCTTTAGAATGGCAAGAAGGGCTAAGCCTGTTAAGGTAGGTGTCACTCATCATTCGGATAAATGGGCATTAACAGCTAGTCATGATGGTTATAAGGCGAAGGGGATTATTCCGAATCGTAAATTTTTCATATTAAGTGATTCGATTATCATTGTTGTGGATGAGATAGAATGTAAAGGAGTTCACAACGCTGATAGTTTTATTCACTTCAATCCAGATATAGAGTTATATAAATTAGATGGTAGAGTAGTTACTACCTTGCAGGGCAATAAGATAAGCATAATTCCGTTTAGTTCGGGAATATCTTCAACTAATATTGTAGAAGATTATTATTCACCAGAATTTGGTGTTAAGATGCCTAATCATGTAATTAAGATGACTATGGAATTGAATAGTGGGTTCCACTATATGGGATATATGCTAGTTTTGAATGACGAACCAGCTACTTGCAATTGGAACAGTCTTAAGGGCATGTATGAAATTGAAACAGATTTGCGATTAATTGAAATTCAATACAACAATGAGCTTCATTATAAGATCACAGAAAAGCAGGAGACATTATGAGAATTGTTGTAATCTGTCATTATTTTTATCCGGAAATTGGGGCACCCTCAGCAAGATTATTCGAGATGTCTAAACGTTGGGTGTCTCAAGGACATGAAGTGAGTGTTGTTACTTGCTTTCCTAATCATCCAACGGGTATTATTCCTGAGGAGTATCAAGGTAAGAAATATATGTTGGAAACTATCGAAGGAATTCAGATTTACAGGAATTATGTGTATGCAACACCCAATGAGGGATTTATAAAAAAGACACTCGGTCATTTGTCCTTTGTTATCTCCTCGATCATTCTAAGTTTGTTTCGAATTCAAAGACCTGATGTGATTATCGTAAGTTCTCCAACATTATTTTCCGTTATATCTGGGTATGTATTTAGTTTGATCAGACGAGCCCCCTTTGTATTTGAAGTGAGAGACCTATGGCCAGATGCTATTATCAAACTAGGAATTTTGACAAATAAGCCAATTATTCGATGCTTGGAATGGATGGAGATGTTCCTATATAGACGTAGTAAGAAAGTAGTTGTAGTTACCGAAGCCTTCAAGAAACATATTGTGTATAGAGGGATTTCTGAAAGAAAAATAAGTGTAATCACTAATGGTGTAGATACTAGCGTATTCAATAAGGAAATCAAGCAGCCTGTACAATCTTTACGTGAAGAGTTTGGATGGGGCGATAGAAAAATATTACTCTATGTAGGGGCACATGGAATTTCCCAGGGACTTACAACGCTTATTCAAATTGCTAAGCGAATGGAAGATCGGAAGGATATACTGTTTGTATTTGTTGGGGAGGGGGCTGAGAAGAAAAAACTTCAAGCTCTGGTTGAAGAGCTTGGACTCCATAATGTACAGTTTATTTCATCCCAGCCAAAAGAAAGAATTCCTACATTTTATGCTGTTGCAGAACTTAGTTATGTTCCTTTGCGCAACTTACCTATGTTTGATGATTATATACCTTCGAAGATGTTTGAAATTTTAGGTAGCGGATGTCCGATTGTTGCATCTATGTCTGGAGAAGCAGCTTCTATACTAGAGGATTCTGGGGGGGCGATCGTTATATCTCCTGAGGATGTGGAAGGAATTATTGATGCAACAATAATGATATTGGCAGATAAAGTAATACGTCAGAAATTGAGTGAGCGCGGTTCGGAATTTGTGAAGTTGAATTATTCAAGAGACGCTCTCGCTGATAAATATATAAGTATTCTTGAGGAATTGTGAGGTCGGATGATATATGATCCTTGTAACAGGGGCGACAGGCTTTACTGGCAGTCATTTAATGAAACAACTTATAGGAGAGAACGAGGACATTCGCTGTTTCGTTCGACATACTAGTGATATAAGCATATTAGATAATAAACGGGTGGAGATTAAGTACGGGTCATTCGAGGATGTGGAGTCCTATCGCAATGCATTGCAAGGAGTGGACACCCTAATAAATATTGCATCACTTGGATTTGGACATGCGCCGATGATAGTTGAGGAAGCCGAGAATGCCGGGGTTCGACGGGCTGTCTTTGTTAGTACCACTGCATTGTTTACTAACTTACCAGCTCAGACAAAGGCTATACGAACTGCGGCTGAGAAATCGATAACAGATAGCACATTGAATTACACGATTATTCGTCCTACTATGATATATGGAACAGGACGAGATAGGAATATGATTAGGTTAATTAAGATGATTAGACGTTATCCTGTCATCCCTATAGCTGGCAATGGTGATTCATTACAACAACCTATACATGTGGATGATCTTGCTGAGGCTATACTAAAAGCAGTTAAGAGTAATAATACTATTCGTAAAGATTATAATGTATCCGGAAAGCTCCCAATTACATATAACCAAGTTATTGATCAGACTGCTGAGGCACTAGGCAAGAAAGTTTGGAAGGTTCATGTTCCAATTGGTTTTGTCTTGCCATTAGTGGGCTTATATAATCGATTTTCCTCAAATCCACGAATTAAGGTAGAACAAATACTTAGGTTGAATGAAGATAAATCGTTTGATCATTCAGATGCGATTAAGGATTTTGGATTTGTTTCGAGGACTTTTGAAGAAGGTATTAATCAGGAAGTTAATAGTATTAACTAAGGGAAGTTTTAATGATAAAGCTAATACAATTGCTAGTTCTATCAATTCTACGCAAAGCAATCATACCCGCAGCGGGTTTAGGTACTCGATTCCTGCCTGCGACAAAGGCACAGCCAAAAGAAATGCTACCTATCGTAGATAAACCTACGTTGCAATATATTGTCGAAGAAGCGGTCGCTTCGGGGATCGAAGAGATCTTGGTGA